>Ga0307434_1000221_pt1 | contig 48486 bp, 39 predicted proteins | sample SalMarWE160220MG_FD_202156 | JGI IMG/M metagenome (GOLD analysis project Ga0307434, IMG submission 202156) | Salt marsh sediment microbial communities from the Plum Island Ecosystem LTER, Massachusetts, United States - WE1603-220 | ecosystem: Environmental > Aquatic > Marine > Intertidal zone >... | reverse complement strand
AGCCTCCTCATCCCAAAATGTGACATGAACACCGCCAATAACGGTTAAGCAGTTAGGACAAACTTCTTTAGCGTCTCTTATGACGCGAAGCGCAGAATTGTAAGTGACGGTAGTAGCGGTTAACCCAACCACATCTGGTTGACGTTTTTGAAGTTCATTTTTTACTGTTTCAAAGGATATGTTTAGGGCTTGGCAATCGATCACGTCAACTTCGTACCCGTCTTTCTCTAGAACAGCAGCCAAATAACCCAAACCTAAGAGGGCGATGGACCAATGTCCGGTGCTTCCACTGGGGGAGGGGGGGTTCACAAGGGTTACATGTAACGGCATAATTCTTCCCTGAGCGTTATTGCTTTCACAAATACAGGAAGTCGCACACTTAATAGGTTTCGGATAATCGTATTAACAGGCGCCAAATTTTGAAGAAAATAAGATGTGCACAGAAGAGGTTTTCGGTAAGAGGAGATTAGGAACATTAAGCTTTCAGCTGTAGTGAACAAAAATAATCATAAAAACAAAAAAAGGAAGAGTGAAAGTTTATTGGTTTTGGCGATGGTTTACATGAACCATTTAGTTACCCTGGACATAAGTGCACCGATAATAGCCCAGACACCATAGATTGCGCCGTTAATGAAGTAATTGTAGGTTATTGAATCCCACAGTTCCATCCCCATCGCCTCAGGTGTACCGTATCCATGTGGAGGAAGAGTGCTCATCTTGAACATCTCGGCAAACCATACATATGTTGTAGTAACAAATATTGTTGCGACAACGGCAGCCACTAGTGCAGCAATTAACGCATGTTTCAGAGTGTCCTTACCACGCATTTTTGCCCGTGTCATTAAGGCTCCTGCGATGTACCCTGCAAGCATTCCAGCAACTACTTGTCCTAACCAGTCCAAAGTTGGATAAAAGTACGAGCCAAACTGTGCAAATGATGCCATGACCCAGAAGACACCCATCAGAAACCCTCCAGCGCCTCCAGCCCATCTGTTCCAAGCAAGTCCAAGAAATACTGGTATAGCACAAGCAAGCAAACCTTGAGAGACACCTTGAGTTAAAATGTGCTCTAATGGAATCTCTGGTCCACCCCACAAGAAATCAGGGAAATGTATGTTTATGGGTTCCAGCAGGTCGTAGCCCCATGTCGGGAAGAAGAGGATCAATATACCGAAAATGATTGGTAAGACAACGCCAAGCGAAATTTCACTGAAGATTAAAGCATAAAGTTTGTCTGTAAATGACAAAGTTCCTTCACCTCTTTCTTTCTATTTACATAACTATTACTTTATAAGCTTTTCACCCTGTTTATCTGTTCATGCCTCAAGAAACTTTTTTACAAAGATGTCAAGATTTGCTCCAAAATTTTCTAGTCTTAAATGTTCTTTTTAGTAAAAAAAATATAAAGGCGCGCATTTAGGCGCGCCTTTAGGGTACATCATTCTCAGCGAGTGTTACTCTGTCTTTTTTAGCTTATCCCTAGCAGAAACGACTATAGTTCGCAGATCAATCCTCGCAGGACACACTAAAGAGCAGAAACCGCAGTTGTCACAGCGTTCAGCACCCAGCGCCTCAACTCTCTTCCAAGCTCCCTTGTCAACGGCTTCCTTAATCAATATGGGGGCAAGATTCATGCAGCATGCCGCGATACATGCTCCACATCTAACACATTCAGTAGTTTTAACACCAGTGAATTCTTTAGTCTTCGGAAGCTTTACTTTGAGTCTGGTTTCGCTGGGTTTAGGAATTCCGACTTTATCCAGCATAGGGGCTGTCAGATTCATGATCACCAATGCAAGAACAGATCCTCCTAAGAATCCCGTGTAAAGTTGGATGATAATTGTCAATAGGGCTAAGCCTACACCAAAAATGTATTGACCTAAACGGGTCAAGGGAGTAGTTGCAGGATCAGTTGCCATAAAGAATCCCAAGAAAATTGAGCTGCCCGTGAATAGATGGAACATTAGTCTAATTAGGATATCTCCACCGTAAATATAGCCAGTAACAACCGTAAACAATACTGTAGCTGCAAAATAGACCAAAGTTATTCTCCATTTGATATATCCGCGGAGAAGTGCAAACAATGCTATTCCTACCGCAATCACAGCGATGCTTGAAACGCCACCTATCCAACCGTGATATTTTTGCACAATCATCGTGTAAGCAACGTCTGGCATAGGATTCTCCCATGAGCCATAGGTGTATGGATTCATAGGATCTGCATTGGGGTCTCCATAGCATGAAATCATAGTTGACCCAAAGTATTCAGTGGACATCGGATAAAAGGGAGCCCCACCGAACGCACTTTCAGTAAGGGGGTTCTTCAAGTCTACAGCTATATGATCTGCAGGTATCAGAGCAAAACTAGGAGCCATAATTAAGCCAATAATCAGAAGTTTAGTGATTGCAGCGGGATTCACGTATTTCCGTCCAGCCAATCCTTGTATCTTCTTGAAAACAATCAATCCGACGGCTGAGATCAAAGCAGGATAAAGGAATTTATCGTAACCAGAACCACCAAGTATTGAGAATTCTTCGGTGGCCATCGCTGGAGCCATTCCGTAAGAGTATGACATGGCAACGATTAAGCCGAAGACAGCTGCAGACCAAAAATTCAATGGTCCCCTTTTTCCCATTACCAGTGAAAGCAGATAATCACAAGCTACTGCAACTACAACCGAAACTACAGATATTATAAGCGAATCTGCACCAAATGAAATGAAAGAGACAGCTGCGAGAATGCAGAGGGCAATAAACGTATATTGCATCATTAGATCTTTTGTCATTGGAGCTTTCACAGAAGTTTGTTTTACCATTTTCCGTAACCTCTTATGTTTAGTAGCTTTCTTAGAAGCTAAATATTTAAGCTTTTGGACATTAATAGGCAACTATATTCAGGACTAGTATGATTCGAATGAGAATTAGGTTACAGTTTCGGTTGCCCCTTCTCGTCTCTATGTCACTTGTTCTTCTTTTTTGAGACAGAACTGTGCTCACAAATGAGCTGGTTCTCTGGCTTTGGCTTCTCTAAACGTTTTTAGGTTCCCATCTGTGTAACTAATGTTGTTGAGGTTTAGTTAAAGCCAGAAATGGTAGAGTAAACATTAACTCGCGTGTAAGGTAGTAGGCAACAAATATGCGTGTTTGTCTGATTAATCCACCACGGCTCCACCCAAAAGCGTGGGGAAAACCAGTAGTGTATCCACCGATAGGAATAGCATATGTCGCAGCAGTATTAGAGAAACAGCATAAGGTAAGCATTATTGACTCTCCTACAGAGGGTTGGAAGAATCTTGAGCAAATAAACGAAACCAATTATCGGATGGGGCTAGCAAACCAAGAGATAGCCGAGAGGATAAAACGGTGGTCACCAGACATCGTTGAAATCAACATTCCATTTTCCGGCTGGTCCAAAGCCGCATTTGAGGTGGCGTCTGTAGTAAAAAGCGTTGACAGCGACATCACCACAGTTTTAGATGGACTACATCCCTCCGCAAGACCTGAAGATTGTCTCTCAAATCCAGACATTGATTTTGTTGTGAGAGGAGAGCCAGAGTACACTATGCTTGAGTTGATTGGTGCACTGGAGAAAGACAGAACTGAGGACCTGAAGAAGATAGAGGGAATTGGATTTACTAAAAATGGGAAGACGGTTATTACTTCTCCAAGACCGGAGATTAAAGATTTGGACGCTTTACCGTTTCCGGCAAGGCATCTGCTTCCAATGAACATATACTTTGAAGCCATAAGGGAAAACCCCATTAGAGGTAAAATAAGCAAGCGTTACACCATAATAATTACCAGCAGAGGATGCCCTCACAGGTGCATTTTTTGTTCTAACCATATTGTCATGGGAAAAACTTGGCGTGGCAGAAGCCCCGAGAACGTGGTTGATGAGCTGGAACAGATAGTTAATACCTACTCCATTAAACAGATTGACTTCTTCGATGAAAACATGACGCTAAACAAGAAAAGGGTGGAAGATATCTGTGATTTAATCATGGAGAGGGGGGTAGACATTGACTGGTATGTCCCAAACGGCGTTAGAGCGGATACGCTTGACGAAGAGCTGCTGAGAAAGATGAGCGCGGCTGGCTGCAAGGAAATACGGGTTGCTCCCGAGTCCGGCGTCCAACGTGTTGTGGATGAAATCATAAAAAAGAACCTGAAGTTAAAAGATGTTGAAAGAGCCGTTGTTTTAGCCAAAAAAGTGGGAATGCAGATAGGGGTTTTCTTCATGCTTGGGCTTATAGGCGAAACAAAAGAGGACATAAAAGAAACCATAAAGTATGCCTACAAGCTGAAAAAACTGGGAGCAGACAGCTTCCAATTCAGCATAGCCACTCCCCTCTATGGAACAGAACTGTATGAACAGGCTAAACGCGGCGGTTATTTGAGGGAAAACTTCAGCGACGAAGCCTTAGCTGCGCTTGAACCCCTCATCGAAACCGAAGAGTTCACTGCAGACGATTTGCTTGAACTATGTGCGCAGGCAAATTTGATAAATCAAAGTTCTACTCGCGATAAACTGGTGAAGGCAATTCGGCACCCTAAGAAAGCATTAAGAGCCTTATTGGGAAAAATGGATTGAGGCTAAAGCAGATGCAGAAAAGAGCAAAGATATCGCTGGTTAATCCGCCGCCCCTGAAAGGCGTCTATCGGCATCAGCTTTACCTGCCCATAGGCTTAGCCTATTTGGCGGCTGTTCTGGAAGAAAACGGTTATGACGTAACGGTGATAGACTGCCCAGCGCTAGAGATGAACCTTGGGCAACTGAAAACAAAGTTAGCCTCCATCAACCCTGATGTGGTCGGCATCACCTCTATGACCCCAACGATACAGTCGGCTCTCCTATCCGCAAGCGCGGCAAAAGAATCGTGCCCCGACGCCACGGTTGTTCTTGGAGGTCCACACGCCACGTTTATGGATGAACAAGTTCTCAACGAGGAAGCAGCGGTGGACGTGGTGGTTAGGGGCGAAGGCGAAGAAACCTTGCTGGAGTTAGCAGAAAACGTGTCCAACACGAAGAGCCTCAACAAGATTCAAGGAATAACCTTCAGGGATAATGGACAGACAGTTCGTACGCCCACCCGACCATTCATCAAAAACCTTGACGAACTGCCCCGTCCCGCCTATAAACACTTCCCACTGGAGAAATACAGGCTTTTTGGGAGAAGAATGCTCCCCATAATGATCAGCAGAGGGTGCCCCTCTCAGTGTTCCTTCTGCACTACAGCTCGAATGTTTGGGAAAGCCTTCAGGGCAAGGAGCCCAAAAAACATCGTGGACGAGCTTGAGTGGCTAAGGGACGCGCATGGAGCTGATGCCTTTTCGTTTTACGATGACACTTTTACGCTTGACAAAAAAAGGGCGCTTAAGATTTGCGAAGAAATCAGATACAGAAAGATTGGTCTTCCATGGGATTGCCAAACCAGAGTCAGCGTGGTTTCAGAAGAGATTTTGCGCAAAATGCGTGAGGCAAACTGTCAACAGGTCTTTTTCGGGGTTGAGTCGGGATGCCAGAAGATATTGAATGCCGTGAATAAGGGAACAACGGTTGAGCAAAACGAGAAAGCGATACGGTTAGCAAAGAATGCTGGGTTGTTCGTCTCCATTTCGGTGATTATCGGATATCCTGGAGAAACAAAGGAGATGCTACAGGAAACTGTTGATTTAATTAGAAGAGCGGAGCCCGATGACGTGTACATTTGTGTCGCAACGCCGTATCCGGGCACCGAGCTTCGCAGAGTTGTGGAAGAGATGGGCTGGGAGATGTCAAATGATTGGGGAAAGTATGACACGATAACGCCTGTTTTTGCGAATCCTAATTTGTCGGCTGAGGAGGTCAGAAGATTGAGAACTTCGTTCTATAACAGCTTTTATTCTCCAAAATATGTGCTTCGTCAAATATTTAAAAAGAATTTCTATAGCCAAGTGATGGCTCGAACCGCTGTGAACCACATCTTATGGCGAATCAGGAGTCATTTATAGACGTGGTCTATTAAGTTACTAATAGCCCAATTTTTTATTGCTTAATTTATGGAATAGATGATGATTATGCGCATCGAAGTATCTCCATCCTTAGCATTGGATTTGCAAAATCTCAGGTTCGACGGTTAGTGCCGTTCTCTTTGAATCGCATAAATATGATAAATGCTGAAAAGAACAATATTCAGAACGACAAAGCCTGGATCAATGGCTACACGGGACGGAGAGAACGGCGGATAAGCAGGACTGGATGTGTAACTTACCGAAAGCCAAAATAACCTAAGTGACAGCAATAACGGTGAAAGAAAATAGATCAGAAAACATATTACTTGGATCGGATCTAAGTGGTTAATTCAAAAGAAAGAGGAAAGAGATTGAAGAAGAGAATAATTTCTAGAATAATGTTGACATTGCTGTTAACTAGCTTATCGACGTTAGCATTTAACATTCAACCAGTCAAAACCACGAGCGGGATAATCATTAGGGCTGATGGAGCAATTGATCCTCCGACGGCACCTATTCTACGAAACGGGGAGGTCTACACGTTTACTGACAATATTTTTGATGAAATTGTGGTGGAGAGAAGCAACATAATAGTGGATGGAAACGGATATATGCTTCAGGGTTCGGGAAGCAAAAGTGGATTCGTTTTAGTTGGCATAAACAATGTTACAATCCAAAACATGGATATCCAAAAGTTCGCTACTGGTGTAACACTCGATAAGTCTTCTTACAATAATGTTTCTGGAAACAACATCGCAGACAATAACGATGGCATTAACCTTTATAGCGCTTCAAATAACATAATCTCCGGAAACAACATAAACAATAACAGGCTTAAGGGCATCGGAGTATACAGTTCCTCAGAAGGTAACAGTATCTTCGGAAACAACTTCACAAATAACTTTAGGAACATGTGGATCTCTGGCTCTTCTGGTAATGCAATCTCCGAAAATACGATAACAGACAGCGATTACGACGGCATCTGCCTCTATTGGTCTAACAACAACACGATCTCAGAAAACACAATAACAGAATGTAACTATGATGGCATCTGCCTGTACTGGGCTTCCGGTAACAGCATCTCCGAAAACATCATGACAGAAAACTACCACAGCGTCAGTCTATACAGTTCCTCGGATAACACAATCTCCAGAAACAACATAAAAAACAGTGTTTATGGCATCGACATCTACAGTTTTTCACAATTTAACACAGTCTCCGAAAACACGATAACAGACAACGATGATGGTATCCACTTCTATAGTGCTTCGAATAACACCGTCTCCAGAAACAACATAAAAAACAACAATCGTGGTATCGACTTCGATAGTTCTTCAGAGAACACCGTCTCTAGAAACATCATAACAAGTAACGACCACGGCATTTACCTTTCTGGTTCTTATGGTAACATTATCTCAGAAAACGAGATAATAGAGAGTAACTACGATGGGATTTATCTCTATGATTCTTCAGAATTTAACACAATCTCAGAAAACACAATAACAAACAACGACTACGACGGCGTCTACCTATATTGGTCTAACAATAACACGATCTCAGAAAACACAATAACAAACAACGACTACGACGGCGTCTACCTCTTTTGGTCTAACAACAACACAATCTCAGAAAACACAATAACAGACAACTTCAGGGGCATCTTCTTCTGGTCTTCTTCTGGAAACATTATCTCTGGAAACACTAATACCAATAACTACGATGGCATGTGCATCCATGGCGCCGATGTCGTTATCTTCAATAACACGTTAGCAAACAACGTCATTGGTATCGCCCTCCATAGTTTTGGCTCAATTATCACTGGGAACAACATAAAAAACAACAGCGACTGCGGCATCAGCGTTTATGATTCTTTAAATAACACGATTTTTCATAACAACCTCATTAATAACGCAAATCAAATTCGGTTATCACAGTCCAATAACACATGGGATGACAGTTATCCTTCGGGGGGTAACTACTGGAGCAACTACAACGGCACAGACAGCAACAACGATGGAATAGGAGATATCTCATATATTTTTGACGAGAACAACCAAGATAACTATCCGCTTATGGAACCTATTTACGCATTCGATGCGGGCACATGGGAGGGAACTCATTACCTCGTTGATGCAATTAGCAATTCCACGGTTTCAGACTTCTACTTTAATCCCCTTGAGGGACCTTTCCTGAGTTTTAGTGTGACTGCTTCAGATGACAAAACAGGCTTCTGTAGGGTCACCGTTCCCACCGGGCTTTTATGGACCGACGACATCTGGACGGTTAAAGTGAATAATCAAACAATTACACCAGACATAATGGAAGCTGGTGGAAACACGTACTTCTACTTCACCTACAACCACTCGGCAAAAATAATTGAAATAAGAGGGACAGAGGCGATCCCAGAATTTCCAATATTGATCCCAACGTTATTCGCACTAATCGTGTTTGGAGCTGCCTTGGTCATCTATAAACAGGGATTATTCAAAACGCCAATCTACCAGCGCGTAAGATCAGCCCTTAGCTTCTATTAGGTGCGAGTTTTTGTTGTGCTTTTAGTTTTTATTACTATTTTTAGATAGCTGTTGTTCGTAATATTCGAAAATTTAAAGTTCGAATGCTCTATCTGTTATGCAAGCAATTTGCGCCTATTCTCACATGAGGTATACAGTTGTTTTTAGTTATTGCTGACAGAAAATCTTTAAAGAATATGAAGGAAGATATTAATATCGTCTGAAGGTGACAGGACCGTAAATATGAAGCTCAAAAACATTCTCTTTATCATCTTGGCAATAGTGGCAGTATCAATTGCGCTGCGTTATCTCACTTTTACCTCGTTTGGTTGGAACCAGTGGCTGCTCGTGACTGCGAACGTTATTTTCTTCAGTCTTTTCTTGGTACTGCTACAGTACAGAAGAAAAATGCCACGCCTCCCCAGCAGCATTTACGTGGCGTTTATAGTCGCACTTTACGCTGAAATGTTCGGTTTCCCCTTAACAATGTACATTTTAATGGGCGTTTTCGGACTCCCCGACATCTATAATCTCGAATTCCTCTTAACCCAAGTAATGGGAGAACATCAGTTTCACATTATTTTCCATTATTACGTGTTTCCCGCCTCCCAAGTCATCATCGGAATAGGCATACTGTTGGTCATCTTTGGTTGGAAAGAAATCTACGAGGGAAAAGGTAAACTTGTCACTACCGGCATTTACCGCTACATTCGCCATCCGCAATATCTAGGCTTCCTTTTAATCACTCTTGGCCTGAATGTTTGGTGGCTCACAATCATCACGCTTGCACTGTGGCCCGTTGTCATAATCGTCTATTATAAGCTTGCAAAAATAGAGGAAAAAGAAGCGGAGGAAGAATTCGGGGAAGAATACCTAGAATACAAACGTAGGGTTCCGGGCTGGATACCGCGGATATAGAGAAAAGCTGATTCTTAACAATCAATTTATTTGGTTAAGAATTAAAGTGTAAACCTTAAGCAGTTGATGTTGGGAAGGACGATGAACGTACCCCGAGTGGTTATTGCAGGTCTATACGGCGAAGGCGGCAAAACAACGGTCGCCACAGGAATAATGGGAGCCTTCACGAAAAAGGGGCTAAACGTTCAAGCCTTCAAGTCAGGTCCAGACCACATAGACGCCACATACCACAACGCAGTAACCAAAAAACCGTCAAGGCACCTAGACGCGTGGCTCACGTCGCCAAGGACGGTGCTAGAGAGTTTCGAAAGGTCAGCTAAAAGCGTTGATGTGGCGGTAATCGAGGGTGCGGGCGGCATCTTCCAGGGAATCCCGCGGCTAATAGACGGCATCACCGATTACGAGGGCACCGCCCAGATAGCCAGAATCCTGAGGGCGCCGATCATCCTGGTTTTGGATGTGGGCAGCATGTGGATGCACAGAGCCGAGGTTGCCCACGCCATTATGCACGTTTTCAAACTGTTAGACAAGCAGGTGAATGTCAAAGGCGTTGTTTTGAATAATCTTAGAGGTTGGCAACAGGAGGATTGGGTGAAGAGAGCTGTTGAATCGGCTACAAAAGTGCCGGTGGTTGGTGTGATTCCCTATAATGCGGAGATCGTGTTGCCGTTCAGACGTGGAGGTCTCGTTCCGGTTCCTGAAAGAAAAACGTTGAAGGCGACTCTCTCCAGGCTTGTCGAGTACGTTGGAGAGCATGTTGACATCGACAGAGTGTTTGATATAGCCGAAAAAGCAGAGGAACTGCCCGACATAGAAAGCAGAGTTTATCTACCTCAGAAGAGACAGAAAAAAGTCAGAATTGGCGTAGCATCCGATGAGGCATTCAGCTGTTACAACCCAGACAACGTTGACCTTTTGGAGGCATACGGAGCAGAAACCGTTTTCTTCAGCCCCATTCACGACAAAGAGCTCCCACCAGACCTCGACGGACTATATTTTACAGGCGGCTTCCCCGACATGCTTGCGGAACAGTTGACACAGAACCAAGCAATAATGAAAGAGATTAGGGACTCAGCGTACGACGGGATGCCCATTTACAGCGAACAGGGAGGCTCACTGTATCTGACCGAGTCCATAACAGATTTTGGCGGTTCAACATTCTCCATGGCAGGTGTCATTTCAGGAAAATCCGAGATGGATTGGAAGCTTCAGGCGCTGGATTCCACAGTAATGGAAGCGGTAAACGACAACTTGCTGACCCAGAAAGGAGCAGTTATTCACGGCAACGACTTCCGCTTTTCACGGATTATAGACATTCCTAAAGACACGAAGTTTGCCTATAAGATGCGAATCGGAAGGGGAATCGACGGAGAGCACGAGGGATTAATGGAGCATAACATACTAGCAGTAATTGGGGTCATCTACTTCGCTTTCGACACAAAACTTGCCCAGAATTTCGTTAAACATTCCGAAGAGTACAGCCGCAGATAAATTGAGGGAAATCTGTCAGAAATCATATTTTTTGAAACCTTGAAAAAGGTTTTTAGAATAGGTACATGCTTTATTACAATGAGTCAGAAAATAATTGCCGATTCTAGAAGTCAACCTCTAGGAAGATAACTCTATCATGAAAGCGGAATACCCATGGCTTGCCGAATACGACAAACCAGACTGCTGGAACAACTTTTCCCCCATCTATTTCCACTCTTTCCCGTTCCCCTTTGGATTGTACTTCAACTTGAATGACAACAAGCTGCGGAAATTTCTGAAGAAGCAAAAAGGAAGAACCTTGGATTTAGGATGCGGCAACGGCAGATTTTTGGTTTACGCAGATTTGGGTGTCGACTTCAGCAAAGCAATGCTTAAACGCGCCAAAAGAACAGGGAAACCGATTGTTCTCGCATCTCTTATGCACCTGCCTTTCAGAGACAAAAGTTTCGACACGGCGTTCATGGTGGACACATCAGGAGTTATTAACCCGACCAAAAGAGAGACGGCTTATAGCGAGGCGAAAAGAGTGGCTGAAACATTCTACGATTTTCTAGCCCATGATCGCACATTCATTCCCTTTTTGTTGTCACTTTTCCAAAGGATAGCTTTGCCAATCAGGTTGACTGCACATTTGGTGTTGCTTTTGTCTTTTCCAATAGATAGAGTCAGAAAATTGGCGATTTCACATGGACATTTTGCGTCTTCCTAACTCCCCAAAAACCAACAATAGAGACCTGCAGAACGGTTCTTCCAAGCCTTCTTTTTTTTCCAATACCGATAATCCAAGTTGAGCTTATGTAATTATGATGCAGAATTATCTAAAGCCTAGCTTGGATGCTACAAGCCTTCTAAACCACGCCAAGGCAGTGCGGGTTGTCGAGTAGCCATACACGCCTCCCTTGCTGAAAGCTCGTAGGACATAAATTGGGCGGATGTAAAAACTTTGGTGCGCCTTATCATGGATTTCTCTGAGTTCTTCCATGCTCATGGTTGGAGTCTCGAATATCGGTGTAGCCGTGTCGTACTTGTTGAAGTCAAGGATTTTTAGCCAGCCCATCTCCTTCACGTGATCGTACATGGGAGTCCCAGGGTAAGGTGTGGCTATGTAGATTCCGATCTCGTCGGGATTTATTTTTTTCAAAAGTTTCACACTTTCCCACGCGGTTTCTCTAGTTTCACCTGGAAAGCCGAGAATGATGCTTGCAACAGCTATCAGCCCAGCTTCTTGTGTCCACTTGAAGGCATTAAAAGTCTGCTGGGCAGAAATCCCTTTTTTCATGGCATCTCTAACTTTCTGTGAACCCGCCTCGACACCATACCACACGGCAATGCATCCGGCTTCCTTCATTTTCTGAAGCAAATCCTTTGAAACCATGTCAACGCGGGTTTCGCAATCCCACTTTATGTTCAAGCCTCGCCTCAGGATTTCGTTGCATATTTCTTTGGTTCTGGCTTGGTCTACAGTGAATGCATCATCATAGAAGGTGTACTGTTTCTCACCGTATTTTTTGTAGAGGTACTCGATTTCGTCCACGACTTTTTTGGGGCTACGCATTCGGTATCTTCGCCCAAACATTCTTACGGCTGTGCAGAACTCGCACCAAAACACGCATCCACGGCTCGTCATCACCGGAAATATAATGTTTCCGTATTTGTTGAATTGCTCAAGAGGGAAGAGATGAAATGCGGGATAGGGCAAGCTGTCAAGGTCCTCTATGTAGGGACGATCCTCCGTCTTCGCAACCTTTCCGCCTTTCCTGTAGGTTATGCCCAGCACACCATCGAAACCATTGCCTGCTTCCAGCCTCTGCACAAGCTCCAGAAGCGTGATTTCGCCCTCCTTCCTCACCACCACATCCAACTGCGGACACTCCTGCAGCGCCTCCTCATCCCAGAAGGTAACGTGGGAGCCGCCGATTATGGTTAGGCAGTTGGGTAAGACTTTCTTTGCTACTTTGATTATTTCGAGGGCGGGTTTGTAGGTGAGGGTGGTGGAGGTTAATCCAATTATGTCGGGTTGGCGTTCGCGAAGTTTGTTTTCCACCTCGTTTAATGTGAGTTTGAGAGCTTGACAGTCGATGACGTTGACGTCGTATCCGTTTTTCTCTAGTATGGCTGCAAGGTATCCGATGCCCAGAGGGATGAACGGCGGATGCCTATGGGACCCTGCTGGGTAAGGCGGATTCACAAAAGTAACTCGCATGGTTAAACCCTTGAATATTTTCGGTTAAATAGACAAAGAGGGTCATTAATAAGGTTAGTGTGGACAGCTTCTGTTGACCATTAAGCTCAGTTGTCGATTTTGGTTGTATTTTCTGCTACGGTCTCGGCATTTGGAAATAGTGAAAAGAGGGATTCTAGCGTATATGCCCACGTGAAGACTTAGTAGGCTCCCTCAGTTCGTCTCTAGCTTACGCTAGCTTTCAGGTTATTTAAAAAAATAAAGGGGGAAAATTTGGTTTTATCTATGTTTGGGTTTATTTCTGTTTTCTGAGTGCCATGTAGACTATTAAGCCTATGACAACGCCGACTGCGGCGATTATCAGGATTACCAGGTCTATTGTCAGGTATGCGGGCAGCTTGTTCACTGTCTCTTGCGCTACTTCCGAAGCAGTTGGACATGCAGGAAGCCTGCTGGCAGTTGCATCGGCGATCTCTTCTGCGCTGGGAACATCTTCTGCTGGACCTACCGCTGCGGCAGTTTGTGCAGTTGAAGCATAGTAGCCTTCGGATCCCGTGAACGTGGCGACGATCGTGTATTTGCCTTCATATGCATCTCCGATTTCAAACGAGCCCCAACCCAACGGACCCACCTCTCCTCCAACGAGTCCCCCTGAGGTCAGAGGCTTTGCCCACAATATGTGAGCAGTTTCTGGTCCATCATTGTAGGGAGCATACAAACCGTAAGGAACGGTTCCCCAACTTCCTGAGATATCTGTCCATGACCTGAGCTGCGAGTCAATTGGACGAGTCCAGTATTGGCTCGGAAGCGGCGCATCTGGATAATACTCTATTGAATCCTGCTGTACTTCAAGTTCTACTACGTCACTGTCGCTGGCTAAAAATGTCATATCGATAGGGGCGGGGAAAAAGAGCGGTTGAATTGCTAGAGTTTGTTCAGGGAAGTGAGCCTGCACAATATGTGTGCCAGTCATGCTAGGCGTATATACTACACCTGTTCCACCAGTCGAATCAGTTTTGATATCTCTAATGGTATCGGTTTGGCCGTCGGGTCTCTCAATAGTTACAGTTAAGCCCTCATAGCCCATTGACACATCTGACAGTTGATCCGTGATACCAACATGCATCAACACCATTTGACCAACACCTATTGGATTAGGCATAACACCAATAAAACAAACAGTCCCCTTTGATTGGCCCTGTGCAGCTACAATCGGCAAAGAAACAATTGTAGCAGATATAGCTAATGTCAGAATTAAAGCAATAGTAGTATCATTATTGGGGTTAAGGATAGATAAGCATTTCCGTATTATGGGCAGATCCGCGTATTTAGCGTGTTAAGCTACACATTAAAACTAAGAAACATATCATCTCAGGTCATGGACAATGAAGCTTAGATTTGGTGGCTCTAAGCAGATGCGCAAGCGCTGTTTTTGTTGCCGAAAAACCATACGTTCCACCTTTAGCAAACATGCGGAGAACATAGCGGGGGCGCAGATAAAACCGATGAAAAGCCTGTTCCCGGATTTCCCTCACCTCTTGCATGCTCAATGTTGGAAGCTCAAAGATGGGAGTAGCCGTATCATACTTGTCGAAGTCGGTTACCCTTAGCCAACCCATCTTCTTCACATAATCAGCCATTGGAGTTCCAGGATAAGGCGTTGCAATATAGTAACCTATATCATCGGGGTCTATTTCTTCAACAAGTTTAATGGTTTCCAAAGCGGATTCTCGTGTTTCACCTGGAAACCCAAAAACCACACTTGCAATGGTAATTAACCCAACTTCTTTTGCCGCTTTAAACGCCTTCCTTGTCTTATTTGCAGTAAATCCCTTTCCCATGGCATCTATAATCCGCTGTGACCCCGCCTCGACACCGAACCACACGGCGATGCATCCGGCTTCCTTCATTTTCTGAAGCAAATCCTTTGTAACCATGTCTACGCGGGTCCCGCAATCCCAGGTTATCTTGAGTTTTCGGTTATGGATTTCTCTGCATATCTCCTCAACTCTGGATTGGTCTACAGTGAACGCGTCGTCATAAAAGGTGAAAGTGTCCGCTCCGAAAGTGTTGTGAAGATACTCAAGCTCGTCCACCACGTTTTTTGGGCTTCTCATCCGAAATCTTCGTCCAAACATCCTGACCGCCGAACAGAACTCGCACCAAAACACGCAGCCCCGGCTGGTCATTAAGGGGAACATTATATTCCCATATTTTCTTAGACGGTCAAGAGGCCAGAGATGATGAGCGGGGAAGGGCAGGCTGTCAAGGTCTTCTATGTAGGGTCTGTCAGGATTCTTCACGGTCTTTCCGTTTTTCCTGTAGGTTATGCCCAGCACATCACCGAAGCTTTTGCCTGCCTCTAGCTTCTGCACCAGCTCCAGAAGCGTGTTCTCGCCCTCCTTCCTTACCACAACATCCAGCTGCGGACACTCTTGCAAGGCTTCCTCATCCCAGAAGGTAACGTGAACGCCGCCAAGGAGGGTCAAGCAGTTTGGGCAGACTTCTTTAGCGGTTCTTATGATGCGAAGCGCGGACTTGTAGGTGAGGGTGGTTGATGTCATGCCAACTATGTCTGGTTTCCGCTTACTAAGTTCGCTTTTTGCTTCCTCAAATGATATGTTTAGGGCTTGGCAGTCAATTACATCAACTTCGTACCCGTTTTTTTCTAGAACAGCAGCCAGATACCCCAAACCTAGAGGGGTGAACGGGGGGTGCTGATGTGCGCCCTTCGGGTAGGGTGGGTTCACAAGGGTTACATGTAGCGGCATAATCCTTCCCTGAGCGTTATTGTTTTCACAAATACAGCAAGCCGCATGCTTAATATGTTTTGCATAAAAGGTGGTTCGCACATGCAAAGACTGATGAAGGGGCATCCAAGCGGGACTTTAAATTACTAAAAGGGGAAACAAGTAGAGACTTGTGAGTAAAAGTATGGGCAGCATAAGGAGTATCGCCAAGATTATTGCAGCGTTTCGGATTCTTAATGAACGGAGTATTTTGTCTGCGTCCAACTCCTCAACTGGGTCTCCAACAGCGTATTGCCCCGGCTTTTCTAATTGCACACGGAGTGCTCCAGCCATGGACGCCATCTGCCACCCGTGATTTATGCTCGGAATCTTAGCTTGGTCTCGGCGGGCAATTGTCCAAGCGTTCTTGTAGTCTTCGCCCAGAATAGCGGAGGCTAAAATTATCAGGATGGTTGTCAACCGAGCTGGGATATAGTTGACTATGGTGTCGGTAACTGCGGAAAACCATCCGATGTGAAGGTGCTCAGGGTCTTTGAATCCAACCATGCCGTCAAGAGTGTTGATTGCTCGAAAGGCAACGGCGCCTGGAACAGCAAAGAAAACGTAGTAGAATATTGGGGATAGTCTAAAATCTGTTAGGTTTTCGGCTAGCGACTCTATGACGGAGGAGGCTATCTGGGAGCCTGTTAAGTCTTTGTTGTCTCTTCGCGAGAAGTGAGCGTACTTTCTGGCTTCGTTCAGGTCTCCTGACTCGATGGCTTTGGCTGCGGCTTTGCCCCAGTCTGTTTCCAGCTTCATGCAGATGGTCAGTTTGAGGATTACAGCGGCGACGAGAACGTAAACCAGAACGCCCAGGTAACTGTAGATGATTTTTAACACAAAGTAGACAGGCAACGTGAAAGCGATTATTACGGTCAGGGCTAACAGGACACCGCCTACCTTTTCTATTTTTGGATTCGGGTTCTTGAAGTGGGGCTCTAGCACTGCGGTTAATTTGCCCATCCACACGGTTGGATGCAGTTTAAACGCGAGTTTCTCTGGATAGTTTGGAGAGGGGTCGCCGAAAACAAGGTCTAACAGCAGAGCTAAGACCAGAACCGACAATGCAACCAACAGACTTGTTATCGCTATCATCAATCAAACACTACTACTGAACAGACAAATACGGATAGTCCAGAAATCTACTTAAATCGATTGCCATCAAACCCCAACAAAACCGCATATTAGGAGACTAATAACAGAATATTGTTGAAAACATTATTTTTTCAGAGAAACCTAGGAGAGAGAAAAATTGCTGGCTCATTTTTGGTAAACCACGTTTCCGCCGACAATTGTTATGTCTACGTTGATGTCGCCGATTTTGCTGGGCGGAACTGCCGTTGGGTCGCCTGAAAGCACTGTGAGGTCAGCCAGTTTGCCTTCCTCAATCGAACCCTTAACAGCCTCTTCAAAGGATGCGTACGCCGCGTTAACGGTGTACATCCGCAGAGCCTCATCAACAGTGATTCGCTCCTCAGGAAAGAACTCTCTCGTCACCGCCGCTTGGACCCCCTGCAAGGGGCTTAGCGGCTCCATTGGACAGTCCGAGCCGCCCACAACACGTACGCCCTCTTTGATCAGCGTTTTTATGGGGTAAAGCCACCTAGCCCTTTCAGACCCCAAACGGTCAACGGCTGACCAAACCGAAAATTCTGTGATGACACATTTGGGCTGCACAGAAACCGTCATCCCCAACTCTTTGATGCGCCGAATCAGTTCCCTGCTGAGAACCGACGCGTGCTCTAGGCGATACCGATGGTCCTTTCTCGGCGCTTCCATCAAGGCTTTTTCGATGGCAGCCAAAGCCATGCCGATTGCTTGGTCGCCCATTGCGTGCATAACCAAACGGAAGTTGGCTCTGTGAAGTTTAGCAACTAACGCATCCAGTTCCTGTTGAGAATACAACAGCTGCCCCTTCGACTCGGCGTCGCCACAGTAGGGTTCACGAAGAGCCGCTGTCCGCGCGGACAGAGAGCCGTCCACAAAAACCTTAACGCCCAAGTTTCTATTCGCGCCGTCTCCAGAGATTATGGACAGGTCGGAACCGCCTATTTGGTCCAGAAGATTTGCGGGTATTATGGTGTAGACACGCAGAGGCAACTTGTTTCCTGCACGAAGTCGCTGGATGACAGAGATTTCGGTTGATGATGTGGCTATCCAGTGTATGCTGGTCACTCCGGCTTCCACAATCTTCTGGCAGGCTAAGCTGGCGCCCTCCATAACCTCTTCTTCGCTGGGCTCGGGGATAACGTTCCACACCAGATCCGTTGCCGTTTCCCGTAGAATGCCTGTGGGCTCTCCAGTTTCAGCGTCTTTTTCTATTTCGCCGCCTGACGGAGACTCTGTTTCTTTTGTTACACCAGCCAACTCTAACGCGTTGCTGTTAACGACGCACACGCGTCCACATTGATGGTAAAGAATCACCGGGTTGTGTGGTGAAGCCTCATCCAAGTCCCAACGGTTTGGATAACGTTTCTCGGCAAAACGGGCTTGGTCCCATCCGCTGCCGATAATCCATCTTTCTTTAGAGATTTTCTGTACGCGCTCTCTGATTAACCGCTGCATCTCTTCGACAGAATTCGCGTCTTTTAAATCGACCCAAGTTAAGAACTTTCCGAAATCGCCGACATGAATGTGTGAGTCGGTTAAACCGGGGACAACTGTTCTCCCCTGCAGATTTATGACTGTGGTGTCGTCTCCAATCCACTGTCTAATCTCCTCGTTTGTGCCGACCTTAACGATTCTGTCTTTCTTCACGGCTACTGCTTCAGCGCTGGACTGAGACGAACACATGGTTAAAACGTTTCCATCCATCAAAACCAAATCTGCCCACATGGCAATGTCATCCTTTCACAGCTAGTATACAAACGGCAGCCACCGACTAAATAATCATTCTCAAGACTTCAATAAGACGTTATTTGTGGCACCGCAAAAACGTTCCTTCAGCTGCTTAGGCGAGGTATAAGCATCGGAACCGCACGCTCATATTTCCGATACTCCTCGCCGAACCGCTCCTCCAATTCTTTGTCTTCCCTTTTTGCAAGCCGATAATACAGGATGGCCAAGATAGGCCACAGCAAGAATGCGGAGATGCTAATCCACAGGATGTTCATGCCCAGAGTGAACAGTATAAACCCTAGATATTGGGGATGACGAACGTGCCCATAGATGCCAGCGGTGACAAGCTTGCCTTCGGCTCTGTAGATTTTTCGCCAACCAAATATAATCAAGAGTATCCCAATTAGAATAATTATGTTTGAGACGGGCAATACGAAACCGAGAAAAACCGAGGTGAACAATTCTTCTCCAATTAAAACTGCAAGAGGGTACCATAGGCAACCTGGAAAAGTTGATCCTAAGAGCCATGTAAGTATGTACATGGTCAAGGGAAATCCATACATTTCAGTGAAGAGGGCAACTATGAATGCCAAATAAATACTGGAGGGAAGGCGTGCAACCCTCTTCTTTAACGGTATGAATAGGATAAACAGGCTGAAGAGGATAACGTTCAAAACCACGAAGCCCCAGTCGATAGCTCCATGGGGCAAAGAGGACAGGGGATAAGCAAGACTGAACGTGTATCGTACCGCAAGCCAAACCAACGCAAGCGACAGCAGTAACGCTAACAGTATGAGGCTTACTAGTTCAAGTTTTCTCACTCTACGTCCCGCTTAGTTTTTGCCTAAACAAGAATATTCTATGAACCTTAAAGGTTTGCAGAATTGTTTGCCGACCCTATTTTTTGCGCAAAGCTTCCGGAATATAGGCGCACGCTGGATCAGATTCGAACCAGTCGCCTGTGTGCGAGTAGGCTCTGGTTCTACATCCGCCGCATATGTGACGGTGTTCACAGACTCCACATTTGCCCTTCAGGTTATCTGGGTTTTTTAGTCTCCTGAAAAAGTCTGAGCTTTGGATTTCATCCCAAATTTCTTTTATGCTTTTTTCTTTGATGTTACCAATTTTCAGCTCTGTGGAATAAAACTGGGGTATCACATCGCCGTTCTCGAGGACGCTTATGTAGCCGCCGAACAGGAAGTAGATGCATTTGCCCGCAAATTCGTGTTCGAACCATTCCTCAAAGTTTTCTGGGTTTCTTTGCTTGTATATGCGAGCGTAGAACGGGCAGTGCACGTGGAACTTGAAGTTTTTCGTATAGGTTTTTTGGCTCAAGTCGTAGAGGTGATTTAAAGCCCACTCGTACTGCTCAGGTGACGGCTCCAGGTTCAGATGGTCTTTTGCTCTTCCAGCTGGAACTAGGTGGTTGAACCACACAAACCTTGCGCCGTATTCTTCTGCTAAATCGACTACATGATCAAGGTCCTTATAGTTGACAGACGTGATTGCCGCTGATAAGCCGTTAAGTATCCCCGCCTTCGACAATTTTTGGATTGCCGAAACGGCTGTTTTGTATGTGCCCGGACCTCTCAGGAGGTCATTTGTTTTTTCTGAGCCATCTATGCTGATGGACGTATAGACATTGTACTTAACTAGGTTGTCAAGTATTTCTCCATCTACATAGTATCCATTGGTCAGCAATACTGCTCCAAGCCCCAAGTCTTTGGCATGTGCGATAAGCGTGAAGATGTCTTTACGTACAAGAGGTTCTCCGCCCTTCAACCCGAACCATTTGGAGCCGAATTCGTAGATTTGGTCAACTAGACGCAGCCCCCATTCTGTATCTAATTCGTCAGGAGCGGGAGTCATATTCGCGTTTACATTACAGTATAAGCAACTATAGTTACAGGCGCCGGTACCTCTCCAAGAAGTAATCAGCAAGGGACCTTCCGCTTTCTTCGGAGACTCGGGATGTGCCATTTTGGATCAAATCCATCCAGATAGACAAAATGTTAGTATGATTGCGGTTTAAAAACGATTCCGTTTTGCTCGCACATAAACTTCTAGGTGACGAATGATTGAGCAGCAACATCCAGAATTTTACAGAACATTATTTAGAGACCCTATTTTATGTATTCTAAGTCTACAATATTGATCAGAGGAGAGAAGTATAACTGATTTTATTGATGACCACCGCTCCGCCCCCACATTCACCTTGGGGTTTATCGGGGAGACTTCCGCCTCTGGGACTAGCTTATGTTGCTGCGGCTCTAGAAAAAGCGGATTTTCAGGTACAAATCCTTGACAACTATAACATCAGAAAACCTATAGAAGAGGTTAAGAAGGAAATTGGAAGGCTTCAGCCAGAGATAGTTGGAATAACGTGCGGTTCAGTCACATATCGACCATGCATTGAAGCAGCTAAAGCAGTGAAAGAGATGCTTCCTTCCTGCAAGATTGTTGTGGGTGGATGGCAGCCCACATACATGCCTGAAAGTCTGCTGCAGCACAAGGAGATAGACTATCTGGTGATGGGAGAGGGGGAACAGGCAATGGTGGAGCTTGCACGTAGCATTACAAAAGGTGAAGACAAATCAGATTTTGCCAAAATCTCAGGTGTCGCCTACAGGCATAACGGAGAAATAGTCAAGATTCCTTCCACATTCATACAAGACATTGACCGAATCCCCTTTCCGGCAAGGCACTTGTTGCCTATGCAAATTTACGATAGGCGCGTCCCATATTTTGATGCGAAACCTGTAGACACCATGAATGTGGTGCGTGGTTGTCCATACAATTGCGCATATTGTGAGGTCAAGAAACTGTGGGGGTCAAGGGTCCGCGCCTTTAGTCCCCCCAGAGTTGTGGAAGAAATCAATGAGTTAGCCCAGAATTATGGTTCAAAGGGAGTCTATTTTGTGGGTGACAACTTCACCATCAACAAGAAACGGACAGCAGAGTTATGTAACCTGATGAAAAAGGAGAACTTGGATATCGAATGGGTCTGCGATAGCAGGGTTGACCAAGTCTCTCGTGAACTGCTGAGGGAAATGAAGGACGCTGGATGCCGCACCATATGGCTGGGAGTGGAGTCAGGTTCACCCAGAATTTTGGAGAAGCTCAACAAGAAAATTACCATTGCGCAGATTATTCGCGCATTCAGGCTTTGCAAGGAAGAGGGAATACAGATAGCAAGCTCCTTCATGCTGGGGATACCGGGAGAAACAATCGGAGACATGGAAGCCACATTCAAGTTTGCGAGGAAGCTGGATCCTGACTGGTGCCAGTTTAACGTCTATGTGGCGGTTCCGGGCAGCGCCCTATACAGGGAGATAATGGAGAACAAACTCTATGATAGGATTGAAGATTTTGTGACCTACGTCAAGACCAAGGAGTTCGATTACGAAACGGTGGTTAAGATACAGAAACGGTTCCACAGCAACTTCAACAGATCGCCGAAGAGGATACTCAGAAAAGTTAGGCAAGAAGGCTTCCTAAGCATCCTAGCAAAAGGCTTCAAACAAATAAAAACGTGAGAACAGCATTTTTTCTGTTTTCCAAGCAAGAACATGATTTATCGTCCACATCCACCAGCATATTAGGAGACTAATAGAGGTACATTGTTGAAAACAGTATTTTTTCTGAAAACAGAGCACCAACCTCATAATCCATTATAAATTTTGCAGTGCCCACTTTTCCGAGTTAGAAGACGGCTTCTGGAAGTTGAAGATCACCCAACTTGCATGTATAATGTTAAATATCGAGTTGGTTTAAACTTTGAAGCGAAAAGGGTTCCGAGGCACAGGCTGATGCTGGACATTAAACTGGTTCGAGAGCATCCAGAAATCATACAAAAAGACCTAGAGAAGAGAGGTGACCCCGAAAAGATTGAGATGCTCAGCAATCTCGTCGAATACGACAAACAGTGGAGAAAACTGCTGAAAGAAGCAAACAAGCTTCGCCACAAACGGAAACAGATAACCACACAGATAGCGAACCTGAAGAAACAGGGAAAGGACGCAGGTAAACAGATCGAAGAAGCAAAGGACATACCAGAAAAAATAAAACAACTGGAAAAACAGGTGACGGAATACCGAGAAAAAGCTGATTCCATCCTGCTGAAGCTTCCCAACATACTGCATGAAAGTGTCCCGTTTGGCAGAGACGAAACCGAAAACGTTGTCGAAAAAGTTGTTGGTAAACCTCCAAAATTCGGTTTTAAACCAAAAAGCCATGTGGAAATCGCTTCAGATTTGGGTTTGATAGATTTTGAGCGCGCAGCCAAAGTTGCCGGTCACGGCTTCTACTACCTGAAAGGCGACTTGGCTAGGCTTGACTACGCAATAATGAACTATACGATGGACTTTCTCAGAAGCAGAGGCTACACCCTAATTGAGCCGCCTCTGATGATGCACAGGAAGCCGTATCTGGGAGTCACAGACTTGGAGTTCTTCGGAGACCAGCTGTACAAGATAGAGGACGATGACCTCTACCTCATAGCCACAAGCGAGCATCCCATGGCAGCCTCCTTCATGGACGAAGTGATTCTCCAACAGGACCTGCCCATAAAATATGTGGGGATCAGCCCCTGCTTCAGAAAAGAGGTGGGCGCCCACGGCAAATACACCAAAGGCTTGTTCAGGGTGCACCAATTCAACAAAATCGAGCAATTCATCTTCTGTCTCCCCGAAAATTCTTGGAAATTCCATGAGGAACTGCAAAAAAACTCTGAGGACCTCTACAAAGGTTTAGGACTACACTACAGAGTCGTAAACGTCTGCACCGGAGACATCGGAATAATCGCAGCCAAAAAATATGACATAGAGGTTTGGATGGCTGACGGCACCTACAGAGAAGCAGGCTCAAACAGCAACTGCACAGACTACCAAGCAAGAAGGCTGAACATAAAGTACAGGAAAAAGGAGGGACAGGCTCCAGCTGGTTTTGTTCACACCCTGAACAACACCGCTCTCGCCACCAGCAGAACACTGATCGCCATCCTAGAACAGTATCAACAGAAAGACGGCTCCGTCAAGATTCCTGAAGCTTTAAGACCTTTAATGGGCGGCATTGAAAGGCTTGAATGAAACAAAAAGCCGAAGATTTTAATACTTCGCCGTTAAATCTTTTCCACTTACAATGAGGGACTCTGGTGTCGAAGAGAAAAGGACGCACTAAGGACAAGTGGCGAGACAAAAAGTGGTACAAAGTAGTTTCTCCGCCATACTTCGGCGGCGTTGAACTGGGAAGCGTACCTGCAGACGATCCTGAAAAGCTTGTTGGAAGGATTGTGGACGGCACTCTCTACGACATCACCAACGACTTCTCCCATCAGTATCTTAAACTGTACTTCAGAGTAGAGGATGTTGAAGGCAAAACTGCCCGCACAGTCTTTAAGGGTCACGAATACTCTCGGGATTATCTGAGGAGTCTTGTTAGAAGGAGAACAACGCGGGTAGACGGAATCTTCAATGTCGTCACCAAGGATAATTATGGGTTAACGTTGGCGGTTTCTGTTTTCACTCTTTCGCGCATAAAGACTTCCCAAGAACATGAGGTACGCGCAATCATGGATAACATCATCAAAGAGAAGGCATCCGCCCTCACCTTCGACCAGTTTGTTCAGGAACTTGTCCTTGGGAAGATTGCTTCGGACATCTACAACGAGGCAAAAAAGATATCGCCTCTCCGCCATGTGGGCGTCCGAAAATCGAAGCTCACAACTCAACCAGCCGCGTAGCTTTCATCTAGTTCCTGCAGAATCCAATCGAGCCTAAAAGAAGCAACCTTATTTGCTCTATGAATTCTCTTATTTATTCATAAAGCTTCTATTCATCCTTCAGGCGTTTATTTTGGTGTTCGTTTTCTCGGTTCGAATTGCTAATTAGTATGTAACCGCCAATATAATGATACAGTTTGACGATGCATTACGTTTATCTATCAATATCTCATTACAGTATATCTGCCCAAGGAGACAACGAGATGGAACGTAAACCAACCAAGAACGACGCATTGGAAGCTCTAGACTTCATCATAAACGTCTTGAAAGAACACGAAAAAGACTTGGACCATCTAATAAGTCAACTGGGTATCATAACCGAAAGTTTGGGAGAGACTGGCGAGTTAACAGGCAAGATCGAAAAAATAGAAGACCGCATCACAAGTCTCCAAGGCGAGATAACCAACATGGTGAAATACCTTGCCGCCCCCAGAGCCTCCCCATCTTATACCCAAAAAACCTCCTCCGTGGTCGTTAAGTGCAAACAATGGGAGGACTTTAAAACTATGGCGGCAGGCGCCGAAACCGTCTCCTATCTTTTCAAAGAAGCAGAGGGCTCCTTCCAAGCTGATGCACTAGCAAACGGTAGAGTCGTGTCATACACCGGAGAATTTCCTAAGAACAGCAGTCTCCTGAAGTTGTGGCTGTCAAGGGAACTAGCTGTTGCTGAAAAGGACATCTTTGAGGGAGTTCTGAATATCGGCTAAGTTTAACTTAACAAGCATCTCTATGTGCAGCTAATACACAACATTTTACATGCCAAAAAAGGGACAAAGCCTAGAGAATGATGGGCTTCTTAGACATTTCCTAAGCTTTTTTCTTTTTCTTTCTTCTAACGTATAAAGCATACAGGAGAGTCGCTGTTAAAGCCGTTACCGCTAAGACAATCACAGAAAGCATAGCTAAGGAGAAGGCAGTATCCATCGCCGTTTCCGTCTCCACCATCTTGGTAGCAACTGATGTTGCGGAAGCCCCATCGTCATCTGTTATGGTCAAGGTTACCGTATAGTTTCCGTCTTCACTGTATGCATGGTCAGCTGTCACACCTGTGGCTGTGTTTCCATCGCCAAAATCCCACGAATAACTAACTATGGTGCCATCAGGGTCGCAACTTTCGGAAGCATCAAAATGAATTGCCTCATCTTGGCTCACTATTGTAGCGTTCTCAGTGAACAATGCTACAGGCGGCCTATTTAACACGGTTTTCATCTCAGTAGCTGAAACACTTGCATCATCATCGTCAACGACCGCTAAGGTAACATTGTAGACGCCATCTTCCTCATATGCATGATCCACCTCAACTCCAGTTGCGGTGTTTCCGTCTCCGAAATCCCATAAGTAACTTACGATTGTGCCGTCAGGGTCGTGGCTTTCGGAAGCGTCAAAGTGGATATTCTCGCTACTGTTTACTGTGTGAGCTGATTCAGTGAAGTTTGCTACAGGAGGCCTATTCATAACGATCTTTGTGGCATGGGCTGAATCTGTTGCCCCATCGTTATCGATCACAGTCAAATTCACAACGTATGAACCGTTCTCGGCGTAGATGTGGGAAACTGTAACGTCTGTGGCTGTGTTTCCGTCGCCAAAATCCCATAAGTAACTTACGATGGTGCCGTCTGGGTCATAGCTCTCAGTGGCATTAAAGGTAATCATCTCATCGGTGAATACGGTGTGAGCTGACTCGGTGAAGTTTGCTACAGGAGATTTGTTCCTAACAGTTTTTGTGACACTGATAGAGTCGGTTGCCCCATCGTCATCAGTGACTGTTAAGGTCACTGTATATGTTCCACTTGCGGGGTATGAGTGACTTATGGTGACTCCACTTGCGGTGTCTCCATCACCGAAATCCCACGAATACTCAACTATGTAGCCGTCAGGGTCATAGCTCCTACTCGCGTTGAAGGTCACGATCTCTTCTTTGTCAAGTATTGCCGAGGATGTGTCCAAATCTGCTACTGGCGGCCTGTTTTTCACAAGGATGGGTGCTGTTTTGAAGCCTACTGCTCCATTATTATCGACAACCCTTAGGATAACAGTGTATTCTCCATCATCCACATATGAATGGCTCACAGCGACTCCTGAATCAGTGTTTCCGTCGCCAAAATCCCACGAATAACTTATAATATAGCCATCAGGGTCGTAGCTAGCCGAAGCATCGAAATCTATGACTTCGCCAGTATAAACGGTGGATGCCGATTCAGTGAACTTCGCTATCGGTGGAATATTTGGAATTATAACCGTGTAGCCAAAAGTGGACGTTTCTGCATTGTTTTCTGCATTATCGAAAGCTTCAACAAAAAAATTAACAGATAGACCTCCACTCTGCCCTGAGATATTGGCTGTCCACAACCCATCTTGCAGATTCATATCCGTGGATGCCCAGGTACCAGCTTCCGTATACCATAAGGTGACGTTCTTAACTCCGCTGGCATCTGCAGGTTCGGTTACTTTCGCTGAAACCGTGACGATTTGGTAAGGGTACGGTGAGGTGGGAACATGGACAACGTTAGTGATAACGGGAGAAACAAAATCACCTACTGTATAGAAAAATAGTTCTGAAACGTCATAGTTTCCAGCTGTGTCAGAGGCATAGACTTTGTAGTCTACGGCGGTGTTGTATGGTTGGGCGGGAATATCGGCAACATAAAGCATATCCTCCAGATTCATGGTTACGTTAACCCAGCTGCCAGAGTCGATTTGATAGCCCAATATAACGGATTCAATATCAGCAGACCTCCTCTTGACTTGAGCTGCGACCTTTACAGACTGATCGTAGTTGGGAGTCTCAGGAGTCCTTGTCACGCTTACGATTTCGGGGAGGCAGATAGGCACAAGAGAGAACACCATATCGTTGTAATCTCTGTCTCCCCCTCCGAACTTGTTCTCGAAACCTATCAGAAACATGCCTGGAACGTCCAAATTTGCATACACCCGCGCGTGCTGCTGAGGAGGACAATCAGGATTTAGATGAGTTTCTGTGAAATACCTGTGGGGCTCAGGCGAAAGCATGGATAAACCAAATTGGCTATCGGACTCAAAGATCTTGCTTATAGGGGGTGTCACGTAACCGTTTCCGCCTTCTGGTCCTGTGAAAATGATCTGAAAATTGCAGGTGCCAACTGCATAGTAGCTTAGCTCGTTTTTATCAGGGTAATCAGCAAATTCGGCGTATAACGTGATGTTGTAAGTGCCTGGCGAAAATGTTTCGATGTCTGTGAGAGTGATGTTGGTGAAGCCCAGTTCATTGAGGATGGATGTCAATGAAGGGTCACAGCCATTCGCTGTTACTGAAAAGAGTGGCAGGGAGGATGAAATCAGCAAGGAAATCAGAGTTAGAGTAACTAGGCTAGAAATCAGGAGTTTCCTTTTTTTCGAGTTTTTACTCTTGTTTTTGTTGAACCTTATTTCTGCGAGATAATAGGGCATTCTGTTTGTACTCCTGATATTTACTAATGTTATTGATGTCTACTTAACCTCTTAAGATAAAGGCAATATTTCTCTGAGTGAAATATTATTGAGCGCAGATGTAACAATCTTCTAGAAATAATTTCGATGCGATTAAAAAGTTCTTTTTGATAATTGCAGGTGTTAACTGTCAATTCTTATGATGCATTGTGGTCAGTAGCCGAGTCCCCTCGTTTGTGTTTTGGCTGACAGCAACATGTTCAGCATGTCTCAAGATAGCATGTATCTGTTTTCGACTTATTGCTTTTAATACCCGTTCGCCAAAACAAATAATGGCGAAAATCGATGGACTCACAGGAAACCCGATGGGAAATCATGAAACTGATGCTTGAGAGTTTTCCATCATTAAAGAAAAGGACGATTGAATACCTGAAAACCGAGTTGTCAACAGGCGATAGTTAGCGAGTCTGGAATTCGGACTCGTAAATGATTAATAGGGGATTTTTAATCGCTTAGACATTGCCTTTGAATGAGATTTTTTTCAGTTCCAGAGAAGATGAGCAAAAGAAAGCTTGTTGGTTATGATTCTCGTGTTGACTCAAGCATTATGTAATTTTATCTGTCGTTTAGGCGAACCTGTTTAGTGCACAGCTGTCAGATCGGCTCAAAAATCTTTTTCGTTGTTCCCTAAGAGGTTTGTAACGTCCTTGTATTTTTCTAGATATTTGCTGCCTTTGGCTGTTGTTCTATAGACTTTTTTCCCGTTTTCGTTTTGGATTTCGAGTAGGTACATTTTGGTGAGGAAGGATAGGTACTCGTTTAGTTGAGCAAAGCTCAGGTTTGCTCTGTACATGATTTGGGTTTTCAAGCTCCCTTCCTTTGCTATAGTCAATATCTCAGCCATTATGTAAAGTCGGTTTCTGCGTTTGCGTTCGATTTCCAAGTTACCAAGCCTCTCTAAGTCTTTTCTAGATTTTAGGTCTATAGTGGAACTGTAATCTATACACATAAAAAGTGTGCTTCCGAAGTGCACATATTCCCATAAACAGAATATGACAACAGACTTAGCCGCACCGTAGCTTTTCGTCGAAAAACTACATAATACTTATAAGTTTAAACCGCACTCCGCTGTTTGAACAGAACAGAAAACAAGGCGGTTGATTTGAGTATAGACAAAATGAAACGTCGCGCCTTTCGTCTGCGCTTCCTTATCGATAACATCAAAAACAAAAAGGCTAGAGAAGAAGTTATTGAAGAGTACGTTAGTCTCATAGCGCAGATAAGCCGAAACAACTAAGTTAATCTTCAGAACCGTTGATTTTTTTTATCTGTCAAAGGGCATCTAATCGGTTTCTTCCAAAATAGATAAACCTTTGTCTGTGTCAGGAAGCCAAGAATGCGAATCATCTTAGCCAACTTTGTGGCGTCTGCGGCGTCTACAATGGCTTCGTATTCTTGTTTGTTCAGGAATGCCTGTTTGGTGCCCGCGATTCTTTTTCGGTAGATGCCTGTGACCTCTTTGAGGACCTCTCTGACTTTGCTGACTTCCGTCTCTGTCATGCTTTGCAGTTTGTTCAGGTTTGCCTTTTCTGAGGTAAGGAAGACCGGGTTGAAGTTGAATGTTCTGAGCTTCTCCACGAGCTTCAATATGTGGGGGTTGGGTGTGGTTTCGGCGATTTTGGTCATTCCCGCTTTCTCGAAGAAGGGGTTGTATTTTGCCATGACCGCGATTGTTTCCACGTAGGGCTTGCCCGCCTGAGGAAGAGTTTCTGCCACGATTTTTGCTCCCAGTCCGATGGTGCGGTATTTTGGGTGGATGACCACTCGGGAAATCCGTGTTATGTCGCGGTTTATCTCCTGTATTGTAGGGTTTTTTCCTAGGGCTTTGCGTCTGCCTGTCACGGCGAGGGGCGGAGAACCGTAAACTATGGCGCCCACGGTTTCGTCGCCTCTTTTCATTGCAAATATTTTGTGGTGCGCAAAGACTCTGGAGTCTCGGTAGTGAAAGTGGGCTAGCTTCTTGTAGTCCGCTTTGGTTCCCTCTTCGATGCGCATATCTTTGACGATGCTGCATTCTCGGTTGGCTGTGTTGGGGTAGTAGTGGATTTGGATTTCTTTTCCGAACCGTTTGTGGATGTGGATTGACGGCTTCAAATCGTGTAGTAGGTCTGTGTGCGTTGTAGCCGCAAAGACGGCTCGTCCCTCTTCCCTCGCGATTTTCTGGATGTTAAATGCCACAATCTTGGCTGTGTCTCTGTCTAGGGTGGAGCAGAACTCGTCTGCGAACCAGTAGTTCTTGTCCGATTCGATCATTTTGGCTAGTCGGTATCTGTATTTCTGTCCGTCGCTGAGTTGACTGTAGCGGCGCACAAAGAGGAAGGCGTCGTTCAAGCCAACTCTGGAGAGCAGGGTTAAGCCTTCGTGGAAGTCTTTTCCGACGGCGTCGATGAGGGGCTTGGACGGCTCGATGCTTACGTCGTCGAGGTTTACTGTTTCTGGATGCAGGTCCTTTTCCAGAGCCTTCAGCAACACGCTTTTTCCGCTTCCGCTGTCTCCAGTGATGTAAACTATGTCGTTGGGCGCGATTTTCAGCTCCAAGTTGTCGTAGATGACGTGTTCCTTGAAGTTGTCAACTCCGATGCCGAATGCCTCGGCGACTTTGACTGTGCGGTCTGTGACATCCGTTCTGGTCTTGTAGGAGATGTTGATTCTGAAGACGCCTGCCTCGCGGTCGTATCTCTTTGAGAGTCTGGTGATTTTGAATAGCTCTCTGATTCCCATCGTTTACCACGCTCTGATTAGCCGTGATGGGGCTTCGGTTTTTCTGGTTGACATGCAGGCTAGGGCTAGCGCCCACAGTCTGTCATCATGGGTTCCTTCGGGATGGCAGAATGTTGTGTGCCCGTCTTTGGTGAGTTCATATTTTTCGCAGTGAATCTCGGCGATTAGCTGGCTGTCGTAGGGCATGGACAGCTTGCATGTCTGCATCTGCTCCCTCAGGTGGCTCAGCACCTCCTCTTTTCGTCTGGAGGTCAAAACGACGCCTCTGGTGTTGGATACTATGGTTGCCATGTCCTCGGTGACGTATTCGCCTATTCCCGTCTGGTCAACGTAGATGGCTTCCACTGTCCGGTACCGGTCGGTGAGGGCTTTGATGTAGCCGATGACGCTGGCGTATGGGGTGCCCAGCTTGAATCTTTGCAGATGAATTAGGCGAACCTGCTGCTGAGGCAAAAGCTGCACAACCGCAACTGCGCTGTGGTCCCGCTTCTTTCCCAGGTCCACTCCGACGCAGAATCTGCCTGTGAGATGGTCGATGAAGCTGGAGTATGCTAGGTTTCCGTTGACGCATTTGGTGATTAGCTCCTGCGGGAAGTATCGGCTCTCGTCTTCAGCCCACTCTGCCTCCATCTCTCTGCGCCAACGCCACGGGTCGCTAGCCAACTGTCTCTGTATCTTTTCGAGAATCTGCCTTTTGAGGGGACCGTTTGGTTCTGTTGCATCTTTCCATGTGACGTGGGATTTGGCGAAGTCGCTGTAGTCAGTGTGGTTAAAGATTCTGTAGAAGACGTGGTCTGTGCTCCATGGCGTGCTGCTGCAGACGAACTTGCCGTTTGTGGTGCCCAGAGTGAAGAGGATGGCGTCGTACATTTCTTCGTCGTTGGCTGTGAAGTTCATTTCGTCCCAGTATACCAGATGCAGGGTGGGTCCACGGATTGTGTCAGGGTTGTTGGGGAAACACTCTATGACGCTGCCGTTGGAGAAGCAGATGACCGTTTTTCTTGCCTTCAGAACGGAGCTTTTGGGCAGATACCTGATGAACCCTGTTATTTTCCGTATAACCAGTTTGGCTTGCCTGAAGCTGGGACCCACAACGCCGATAGACGTTTTTGGCTTGGTTAACGCGTAGTAGAGCAGCAAGGCGGCGATTATGTAGCTTTTTCCGCTCTGCCTGCACCATCGGGCGGCAACAAACTGTTTCTCAATGAACAGGCTAGTCAACTGTTGCTGGTATTCGGTTGGCTTGAAGCCCAGAACCTGCTCAAAGAAGTCTATGGGATTCTCTTGAAGAGGCGACTGTTTTGAGAGTTTCTGCTCGAACTGCTGCTCAAGCTTCTGTATCTTTTTCTCCAAACTCATCGTTAATCCGCTTCTCAAGTTCCTCGAGTCTTTCTTTGATTTTGCCTGTATCATACTCCTTGGCGATGATGTTGATGCTTCGGCTGATGTATGCTGCCAGTTTTGCCCATTTCTGCTGCTGTTTGGTAGGTTTGCGGCGTTCAGTGGTTTTGGTTGCCTGCTCGTGCGCCATCTCAGCTAGAACTTTCAGGTCAAGAATCAGGTCTGCGCGGAGTGTTTGGGTATTCAGGTCTAATTTTTTTGCTGTGCGTCTGATTTTCTGAAAAAAGCTATTTTTCAACAATATTCTGCTATTAGTCTTCAAATATGCTCACGCCCTCTGTCCAAAGAATGTTCCTAGAAGCGTTCCTACGACTAATGTGATGGTTGCGAAGATTTCGACGTTGAAGTTGCCGAGGAATGCCATGTGCGCAATCTCTAGGGCAGTTAACAGGACTAGCGCGGCAACAGCTGTTAGAACTCCGTAAACTAGGGTTTGGCTGGGAGGAACCTCGACGCGTTCCACCTTCTCGCCGGATTTCACCAGAACCTTCTTGGTTAACAGCTTAGAGATGCGCTCTTTCATGTTTGCTCCACCTGCATTTGACCTTGACGAAGCGTCCGCCTTTGGTTTTGATTTTCATGAGGTTCTGCTTGATGATTTCATGGAACTTTGTCTCCAAGTCCTGCCTTCTCCTGACATTGATTTTCTCGATCATACCCAGCGGGATGCAGTTGTAGACCAGATCGTAGGTTTTTTCGGTGATTTGGAAGATGTCCTTCAGCAGAATCAGGTGCTTTGCCCGTTTTCCCTTCACCCCCACGTAGTGTCCGATGCTGGCGACGGGAGTGTCAAAATGCGGCTCTCCCCCTTCCCCGGTTCTGCCCATGGCTTCGCTTGCGTCGAGCCAGTAGACGCGGACAAGGTCCCCGAAACTTAGGTTATCAAGTTTATTCAAAATCGTTTTATCCATTCTATTGTCCCCTCTTGTATCGCGCTAACGAGCTGCTTCTGCTTTGCAGGGTGTACAGGTAATCGGCGAGCAGCGGCGTCTCTTTTCCAAGCTCCAGAACAACCTCAAGGGTCTGGGTTGTGGCGTTCAGTCTGTATTCTACGCTTATGATGCGGTAGTCGGCGTCAATGTTCTCGTTTGGGAGTGTAACGTGAATCTTGTCTCCCGGCAGCAGGACGTTGGCGCCGTAGTCTATGACAGTGCTCTGTATGGTCATGTATTCGGCGGGGTATTCCAGATGCGCCAGCAGAGCCTTAGCCCGAAGGTCGCATTCGTTGTCGCTGTGGAGCTCCTCATCCACCTCCACAAGTTCACGCACGCCATACGCTGTTTGGCTGCCCGTCGGCTCCTGCGCTGCTAGTGGTCGTCTTGCTTCCCATCGTCCCTCCCCAAAATGGAACATGTCCACCCAGACGTCCCCATATTGCCCGGACTTTTGGTTGACTGTGAATCTGACGCCCCTTATGAGGTCCCACCTGAAGTCGCTGACGTTGAAGATGCTTTCTGTCCACTCGTCCACGTGGTTTTTTCCTATGTCCAGCTTGATTACGCCCCATTCGTCGCTTTTGGGGATGGTGAAGCCTCTCCAGACAATGTTGTCGTCGCCGCTGCCGTCGTGAAGCTCGATTGAATGGCTCAAACTATGATGGGAATCGGCTTTGAGGGCAAAAACTAGGGCGGGATACCTGTTCGCGTTCACGTAGCCGTCCGTGAACATCCACCAAAACGAAACATAATACATGTAAACCGTGCACGTCGCCTTGACGCAGTTTGACCCCTGAAACACGCCGGACGTTTCTATGCTCATGGTCGTGTTTGCGGTTAGGGGCTCCCATTTTCCAAGCGGATGCTCCAGCCAGTAATTTACCTGAGTCAGGTTTTCGGATAGGGAGTCGCTCCATGGCTGCCCATCAACATCCAGTGGGTAGGGTCGCCCTCTGGCTCCATAGGTCATGATTCTGTTTCTTATCCTGTGAATGTCCCGCGTATACTCGCTTGCCTCAATCAGTTCGGACAGGCTGACTGGGCTGGTTTTGCTGTTTCGTGGAAAGAAGGCAAATTTGGCGTCAGGCTCAACTCTGAAGTCAAACCCGACCAACCCATTCTTGTCCGCTGAGGAGGCGATGTACTGCAGAACGTCAAAAACTGGCGTGTTCTCATACTCTAATAATGTGTATGTTGTGTCCGTGTCCTCTATCAGCTCTGCCGAGTCCCTGACATGGCTTAATCCAACATAGTAGTCAATCAGGTCCTTCACGATGTCTTCGCCCTTCATGTTCTCATACGTCTTCGTTATCACCCGCCTGAACAGCTTCTCTCCCCAGCAGCGCCCCTTAACCCGCAGATAATTCTCAACAGGCGAAGACTCGCACGTAACCTCCTCAACACGTATAGTGGCTATCAGCGGACAGCTTACTCCTCTTCCGATACTCAAGCTGCCGTTAACGCCCACAGCAATCGGAAAGGTCTCCGTGTATTTTTTGTCGAAGTTCTGGAGAAGACAGGAAAAGCTTGAAACCTCGTTGGTGCAGCCCAGATGAACCCTCAAATCCAGAACGTCGCCCTGAGGCGGAGTAACCGAGCCGAAAACCACGGCAACAACAGGCAAAGCCACGCTCATTCGACGCCCCTCCTCCTGAAAGCCTCCTCCTCTCCAGCCCGCCTCACGTTTCGGCTGTAGCCCGAACTTTCAGTCCAAGCAGCATTATAGTTCCGCACAGAATCGGTTGCAGCATCCATCTGAGACGCAAAATGCCACATCGCAGCCGCGGCAGCAACAATCACAGCCACTCCCACACCGGTTAGAGCCAAGAACGTGGCGTAACTGATGTTCAGGGCGTTCTGTGCGGCAGTTGCAATCCAGCAGGCGGCAGCATACACCTTCTGGGCAACAGCTACTCCTACGCTGGTTCTCATGAACGTGCCCATAACCGCGACAACACTCATCGCGCTGTTGAAGACTCTGGCCTGTTCGTTATTCAGTAAGCCAAACTGCTGAGCAACATAGCCAACCGCAACGCCCGCAGCTCCTAAACCCGCCACCGCAGAACCTAAGCTTCTGATTCTCGCTGTCAACGCCTCAGCGTCTGTCTGTATTCTCGAGAACTCGTTGCTTGCACGGTTAACCGCCCTCACAGTAACCGCTATCTCACGGAAACTCACAAGCCCGCCTCCCTCTTCGCCGCTTCAATGGCTTCACAGATTATGGCCTCCAGCCGCGGCAAACCCTCCTGAACAGCGGGAAAAAGAAACGGGCGCGCCCTCATGTGACGGGTTCCAAGCTCCACAAACATTGCGTACGCGGCTTCTGCACCCACCTCCGCAACCCACTCGCTGATTTTAGAGTAGATTGAGTTTCGCAGATGCCCAGTTTGGACGGGAACAAGCTGCTTAGCCGAGGCTTTAACGTCGGCAGCCCAGTTAGCCAGCCGCTCATGCACCTGACGCTGCAAGCCCGAATCGAACCGTTCCATCGCCGCCTTGAACTCTTCAGCGCCAGTCAGGTCGTAGGTTATGTCGATCGCCATTTTCCTTGTTTCTCCATTTTCTGTTTTTCTTCCTCCGCTTGACGGTCCAGCTCGTTGAGAATCAGGATGAACTCCTGGACGGTTTTGGCTGGCTGCCTGTCGAGCTGGTTTGGGGTGAACCCGAATTCTTTGCACAGTCGGAACTTTGTGATTGACTGATGGGGCTTTCCTCGCCTGATTGCCCTGATAAAAAACGGGTCTCCTCAACCGTGACGCTGCAAAGCCTGTTGGCGACTTGGCTGAACAGTTCCCCAAGCTCGATGGGAACTCCGTCTTCTTCGCTGAGCAACTTCTCTAAAGTCACCGGCTGGTTGGCTGGCTGCTCCCTGAGGCTCGCCCAGATGGTCTCCGCCTGAATCGCCACGTAATCGCTCTTCACAACCTGACCTGTCACCGGATGGTACCTTGTGTGCTTCTGGATTATGCGGTTACGTTTCGCCCAAGAAATCTCCTGGAAAACGTAGGTTCCCGCGTATTCTTTTCCGAATCGCTCGTCCACTTCAACTTTTTCTTGTCTTATTGTTAATCCTCTCCATGACCGTGATTCTGTTTTTGAGCGCAGTTTTCGCGTCTTCTGTAACGAGCCTTTGAAGCTCGACGGGCAGCGCATGCAATCTTCTTATCCACTCATCCAAGCTAGTGCACTCCCTTCACCCAAATGTCGAAGCTGAAGCCTTTTACGTCAGTGATGTTAGGGTCCACAGAAAGAGTGAACACAACAGGAAACGAAGCGTTAACAGCTACCCATGAATCGACATAGTTCCACGTTAAAGTAATCTGGTCACAGGCGGCTGCTGGGTTCCAGTTTTCAGTCCACATAACCAGCTTCTGAGCATCGTTGCCGATATTTTTCACCCAAGCATCGAAGCTTCTGACTTCTCCAGCATACAACGTGCCCCAGGCAATCTCGGTCAGGACCGTTGTCAACGCTTCGTCAGCGTAAACTTCGGCGCCCATAGTTCTTATAGTTCCGACGTTGCGAATTTGGCTGACCCGCCCGATAATCGCGTAGGATGCCGTCCCCACAAGCAACCCACAAACAAAGACGATCAACAAAGCCAAAGGAACAGTAAGATTCCTCATTTCCAGCCCCCTTAACTTATCGTAACGCTCTTCGCAACAAACGGCGCCTTCACTGAAACCAGATCCTCTATTCTTGTTGGCGGCGAAACGCTGTCCCATTTGCAGTTGCTGAAAACCGCCTTGCTGGTTCCTCCCAGCCCGAACTCCAGGCTGAACTCCGAGTCGTTGATTACGTCGTCGAACTCGTCTTTGGTCTCAAAATCGAGGGTCACTTCTCCAGTGCAGTTTCTGTGCCGCTCAGGCAGATACTTGAGCAGATGCCCGTCCGATGTTCTGATGACAGGTACCCGTTTCAGGTTGTTTTCTATGATGAAGCGGAAGTCCGTCACCCTGTCCAGTGTGGTTGTGTCCTTTTTGACGTAGCTCTCATAGTAGGGCACGGCTCCAGAATGGTCAGCGTAGGTTGCGCCGCTGATTTTGGATGTTCCCACCGCCACGTCCTGTCCAATCAGCTCGGCAGTTGCCTTCACCAAATCCTCCACTGAGCATTCGACGGTTAGGCTGTTGAATCTGCAGCCCTTATACAGCAAATCAATTATTCCTGACGCCTTCTCGTAGACAACCTCCACAGTCAGCGAGTTTAGGGTCTGGATGTTCAGCAGAAAGTCGATGGGCGATGCGCTGGGCAGGTTATAGCCGATTTTGAGTCCCACCTGCCGTAAGCCTTTACGAAGAGTCTGCAGGTCCCGTGAGCCTGTGCCCCTGACCCTGATTAGTGCCGGGTTCAGGTCTGGCTCCACGTTTTCTGCGGTGGCTAGTCCCGTCATGGACGGGTTTGTTGGGGTCTCGCCGTAGATTGATTCTACGACGTAGTATGCTTTTGCCTCATGGGCTCCATATACTGGTGTAGTCAATTTTTCTATCTCCATAGTTTTTATGTGACCGTAACATTCTCGAACAACCAAGTTTTGACCGTGAACTCCGTCCGCCAGATGTAGGGCTTAAACCGCACATCATCCATGTCCCTGTAAGAAACTATGTCCACGTAGCTGATTCCCTCAACCGTCACTAGACAGTCGGCGTAGTCGCAGTGGATAGCCGCCGGAGAATCTCCGTCGCTTGCGTTGGTTGTTCGGGCAAGCAGATACACGTAGCCGCTAGAGTCGATAAAGTCCGTGAGGGAAGAATCCAAAACAATGGTAAGCTCTTCGTCGCCTCCACCAGTTCCAGTCTGGGTGCTCTGCCACTCAGATGCCTCAGAATTCCAGGCCTTCACTGTAACCCCGTTTCCGGCAGGAGCATCCCCGTAGCCCTCGAACTTGAGCACCATCTTCTTGACGGTTTTCTCGTTGGATTCAACCTTGATGCGGAACAACAGAAGAGAATATTCTCCGTCCTCAGACTGGGAAAAACTGAAACGGTTGTCGTCGCTTTGCCACAGTTTTTCGTAGTCCGCTGCAGAAAATTCTGTCCACTGTTGGGCGTCGGGGGCTAATTCAGAGGCTGATTCCGCATAGTATGCCCTGTGGGTGGCGGATTCGGCTCCAACTCCAGAGTAGTTATAGTTGGTTTGATTGGGTTTCGTTCTCTTCTCCCGAATAACCCTGTTAATCTCCTGTCTCAGCTTGCTCCGAATCTGCCTTGCCGCAGAACCAGGCTTGTCGACCAACCATATTTTGACGCGGGCATACCCGACTCTTCGTCGTAAGGTTGCCGAAAAACCCAGCTTCTGGTCTTCGCTGTGGTCCAGCCCCACCGTAACCTGTCCATCAACGTTCTTAAGCAGCTCCCTGTCATACCACTCCGTCGTTACGCAGATGTCCGCTAGGGAGCCGTCGTCCTTCACAACTTGGATATTCTTGTCCAGCAAGCGTGCAAGAGTCACAACCGGGTCTTCAATCTCAGCCATTTAGCCTATGAGCCTCCTGCATACTGCTCTGCGGGACATGAGCTGCCCCTGAAAACTGTACTCCTCCACCGGACCCACCTCGTAGTCGACGCCCCTGTGTCGGATTTTGTAGTGGTGGCGGATGGGCGCGAAGGTGTGGATTGTGATGTAATCGTTGACGATGTAGCCCGGCTCCATGACGATTTCGTCGGTTCTGGAGGTGCTGACCAGCGCCTTGACTGTTACGCCCTCCCCATAGGACACCGACTCCTCGGTTTCAGTCACCGGATATATGGTCACGTCTTCGCCGTGGTTGCGCAGGATTCTGGTGAAGGCTGTTATGGGCGGACGGTAGTTCAGGAAGAGGAGGGAAAGCCACGAAACAGTTACAGTTGATTTCCTGTTTTCCACGGGGCAGTAGTCAACGAATTTGGCGCCCCAAAACATGAATTCCTCCACGTGAGCGCTGATTACGTTAAAGCTGAACTCCAGCGCTGATTTGTCGTGTCCGCTTCTGAGCTGCCACAGGATTCCGGCTGTTACAGAGTCGTAGTAGTTGCTGTCAGCCTTTCCGGAGACCACGTCAACGTACCCTGACCAGCAGACCGCGGGATTGTATGCGGGGTGGTCTGCGCTTGGACCAATAGAATTGACGTATTCGTAGACTTTCTTGACTGTGGGGCTCCATCCCTCATGGTAGAGTAGTCCTGTGAGGGCGTAGCCGAAGTCGTCGTCGTAGATAACGTCTGATGCGCCTACTCTGTGCCATTCGCCGTCTCCGCTGGGGGGAGGAGAGTAGCGGCTGTACAGTTTTTCGAATCCGCTTCGGTAAAAGTCCAGAGCATCGTTGATCATTGTTTGATATTGGTTTTCGCCTGTTCTGTTGTGGAGCATTTTGAGGGCAACCAAGCCGTAGAGGTCTACGATGTGCATCTCCGGCAGCCACTCGTCTGTGATGGTGACTGCCTGAGCGAAGCCGCCGTAGTATTCATCATGTATTTCAAGTTCGCTTGGTTTGTGTTGCATGTTGTGGAGGAAGGTTTCTCCAGCCAACGTAGCGGCGTCAAGGTATGATGTGGTGCCTGTCAGCATGTAGGCTTTCAGGAGCGCCGGGACTGCCCGCATGGCGTCGATGCTGTAGTAGTCTGTGCTTTCGTCTTTGCTTTGGAAGCCTCCGTAAGCCAGTTTACCATCGTCTGTGCACTGGATGGAAACCAGATAGTTTGCCAGCTCCACAATTTTGTTGAGAATAGCCGTTTTTTGGCTCTCAAACTGGCTGCTCCTGTATGCCTCGTTTAGGAAGTCGATGGCGTGGGCGGCTGCGGCTGGACCCCTGCCCCATTCGGCGTCAACACCTGTCCCGGGGATGACGTAGAAGTATGGGGCGTAATCCATGATGAAATCGAAGTATTGCTGCGGAACTGTTCCCATCTTCTATGCTCTCCTCAGCGTTGATCCCTTCAGTTTGGTTAGGATGCGTTCCAGCTCTGCTTGCAGAACAGTTAGTGGCGGAGAATCGTTTAGGACGTTGACGTTCTGGTCTCCCACGCTGAAGCTTAGTCCCACGGCTGAGCCGCCTGTCAGGTAGCAGATGGTGTAGACTGCGGAGAGAACGGATATGGCTTCTTTTTCTGCGTCGCTGCAGTTGCTGCTGTCCACCTGTTTGTCCGTTTCCAGCTCCAGCGTGACTTCGGCTCGCTTGATCATCTTAGAGATTTTGTCGTCTGGAACCTCTTCTGAGGTTACGTTGATTACGTCGCGGACATCGTCGGCTGAAACGGACACCAAAGCTTACTTCACCAGACATGATAGATGAAATAAGGCTAATTTAAGCTTAATTCACGAAAATAACTGTTTAAAATCGATTATTTCCGAAATAAAGTGTTTAAAAAAGAGATTGAATTTGACGGTTTGTTAAGTAAACACTAAAAAACAAGCACTCAAAACCAAAGAAAACCGTTAGTGCACAATTTGCCTAAAGAACCATGAAATCTCTCGGTAAAGAATGAGAAAGTTTTGTCAAGAAAATTTGACTAAGATACGGGTCGGTTGGTCAAGAATTCTTTACAAAAACCCTTTTCAAGTCCCCTAACAAAGGGTTTAGTGGTGCCCATGATAGGGGAAACAAGGGCTACTGTGCTACTGCTGACGATTCTCTGTTCTTTAGTAGTTGTTTTTCCAAATGTTGAGATTGTGAAGGCAGAGAGCATCTACATTGGGTCGGATGGAATCGTTGAAGGAACTGATAAGATTCAACAGGAAGGAAACATCTATACACTTACTGATAATATTAATGGCAGCATTTTAGTAGAAAAGGACAGCATTATTCTTGATGGAGCAGGATACACTCTTCAAGGAACAGGAAGCGGAAAAGGAATTTACCTTTTTAACTGTCACAATGTGACAGTAAAGACTATAGAAGTAAGAAATTTTGATTTTGGAATCCATATCACTGCTCGCGCATCCTACGCCAAATCTTATAATCACACTATTTCTGGAACAACAATAACAGCGAATAAGCTGAAAGGCATCTACATTAGTTGGAGTTCAAATAATACTCTAGTTGGAAACAATATCTCATACAACGAGGATTATGGAATCTGCCTTTCTGGTTCAAACAATCTGCTAAGAAACAATACAATGGACAACAACAAGTATAATTTCGGTATTACATCTGATTCTTTGAATAACGACATTGACAGTTCAAATACTGTGAATGGTAAACCAATCTGTTACTGGTTCGATGTGCAGGATAGAACTGTACCGTCTGACGCTGGATACGTGGCTCTCATAAACTGCAAAAACATAACAGTTCAGAATCTGCAACTCTCCCATAATGGGGAAGGCATAATTCTAGTCTCTACGACAGATTCAACAATAACCCAGAACAGCATAACAGCAAACAGAGACGAGGGAATCGGGCTCTATCAATCAAGTAGAAACCTCATTTCTGGAAACTATATTGCAAACAACGGAAGAGGACTTGGACTTGTCTTCTGGGATGGAAGGGGAATCGGAGTCACTGATTCATTCAATAATCAAATTATCGGAAACAACATAACAAAAAACAATGGGTATGCCATCCGATTCGCAGGGAGTCAAAGAGATAATGTGTTTTATCATAACAACTTCATTGACAATAAAGTGCATGAAGGGCTTCAAGTTTCGATGGATAAGGTTTATGGTCTTGGTCTGGGTAATGAATGGGGCAACGATGAAAAAGGCAACTATTGGAGCGACTACGTAACGAGATATCCTAACGCTACGGAGGTTGACAGTTCAGGGGTAGGAGACACACCTTACATTATAAACGAGAACAACCAAGACAACTATCCATTGATTAACCTTATACCAGAGTTTCCCTCATGGACACCCCTACTGATTACGCTGGTTGCTGTGGTAGCTGTGGCTGTACTTTACAGACGAAAACTGTCCAAATCTAAAGAAGGGGGAGGCAACCAGTGAAAAAATCTGCATTCTTGATTGTTCTTTTGCTGCTTTTCTCTTTAGTTCTGTTTTCTTTTCTCCAAATCGATATGGTGAAGGCAGAAGAAGGAACTATCTACATCAGAGCTGATGGAACAGTTGAGGGAACGGACAAGATTCATAGAGATGGAAACGTTTACACCTTCACTGACAACATTTATGGTTCTATTGTTGTGGAAAAAGACGATGTTGTAATTGATGGGGCAGGCTACACCCTAGAAGGGAATGGAAGCGGATATGGAATAGAGTTGATACGTAGAAGCAACGTTACAATCAGAAACATGGTAATCACGAAATTTGATACAGGCATCCACGCGTTCGCCTCAAGAAACAACAACATCTCTGCAAACTATATAGCACACAATGAAGGGAACGGTATAAGCCTTGATAGTGGCGTAAACACCCTTTTTGGAAATACAATAACAAACAACGGCGCAAATGGTGTCCTACTGTATTTTTCGAGCTACAACACTATTCGTGGAAACAACATAGCAGAGAATAAACGTGGCATGGACATCTACGGCTCTCATCTCAATAGCATTTCAGGAAACTCTGTAACAAACAACAGCATGGTTGGTCTGTGGTTCTTTGGCTCACCCTATAACTACCTGCTTGGCAACAACATTACAGATAACGAGAAGAGCATTGATTTTCAGATGGATAGTTTAGGCAATACGATTTATTATAACAACTTTGTCAACAATGGGCTGATTCTTGCTGACGAAGGCAGTGTGAATAAATGGGATAATGGCACAGTAGGCAACTACTGGAGCGACTACAAAGGTACTGACTGGAACGGAGACGGCATAGGAAACACCCCATACATTATAGACGAAAACAACAGAGACAACCATCCAATGATGAAACCAGTTGGCGCGCTTACGGCTACTATCACCGTCTTTAATGCGGGAACATGGGAGGGAAAAAACTACAATGTCTATGTTGTCAGCAACTCCACGGTCTCTGAGTTCAGTTTTGACCCTGAAGGCACTCGGATACGGTTTAATGCGATGGGGGAAAACGAGACAACAGGATTCTGCAATGTAACAATCCCTAAAAGTCTATTAAACACGGAAGGTAGTTGGGCTGTTCTGGTGGATGCAGTAATAGTAACTCCAATTACTGTCAACGAAGATGCAATCAACAAGTACCTATACTTTACCTATTGTCACAGTAGCAAAACCGTTGTGATAATTGGTACAGATGCAATCCCAGAGTTTCCCTCATGGATAATTCTTCCCTTGTTGCTAACGGTAATTCTGTTGATCACACTTTACCGAAAAAGGTTAATCAAACCGCCAATTCAACAATCATATTAGGAGCCTAATAGAGGTACATTGTTGAAAACAGTATTTTTTCCGGAAAACCAAGCATCTATTTCTTCTGTTTTCTTGAAAGCATCTGGTCTAACATGGGTCTCAGCTTCTCGTTTTCTGCTTTGATCTTCTCTGGTCCCAAGGCTTCCAGCTGCTCAGCCATCTCCCGCATGATAGCCGCAAACTTTACTCCCTCCGCCGCCGACACATACTCAACCCTGAATCTTTCTGGACTGAGCCCCAGCTTCTCCAGAATCCTTGCCAAAGTGTCCATTCTAGACTTCATCTTGTAGTTGCCCGAAATGTAGTGACAATCGTAGGGCAGATGACACGCGCCAATCAGAACCATGCCCGCGCCCTGCCTGAAAGCCTCCAACACAAAATCCTTGTCCACCCTGCCCGAGCACATAACCCGTATCGCCCTCATTTTGGGAGGATACTCAAAGCGGCTTGTCCCCGCCAAATCAGCACCCGCATAACAGCACCAGTTGCACAGGAACCCCAAAATCTTGCCCTCAGGATTCTCCTCCAGACCAGCCCTGACCTGAGCCATAATCTGCGCATCCGTGAAGTGCATCTGAGTTATAGCATCAGCCGGACACTCGGCAACACAGGTTCCGCACCCGTGACAGATGGCAGCCGTAACCACGGCAGCCTGCCCCTCCTTCGCCTTTATGGCTCCATACGGACACTTATCCACGCAGATGCCGCACTTCACATTCACGTTACGGCATTTGCTGGGGTCAACAACAGCTATGATAGGCTCTATCTTCCATGTGGGCTGAGAAAGAACTGTGGCGGCTCTTGCCGCGGCTCCGCTTCCCTGAGACACACTGTACGGAATGTCCTTTGCCCCCTGACACGCCCCAGCCAAGAATATTCCGTCAACGGCAGTGTCTAAAGGCTTCAGCTTCGGGTGGCTCTCCATAAAGAAGCCGTCTGCCCCTCTGGTTATGCTCAAAATTCTGGCAACCTCATCTGTTCCCTTGCTTGGAATCGCCGCGGTGCTCAAAACCACAAGCTCCGCCTCTAACTCAAGCGGCTCCCCAAGCGCCATATCCTCTGAGCGAATAACGAGATTCCTTGTTTCCGGGTCCTCGCTGACTTGGGAAACTCTTCCCCGAATAAAGTTCACCCCCAGCTCGCGGGCTCTTCTATAGAACTCCTCGTAGCCCTTGAAGTTGGTGCGCATGTCAATGTAAAAGATGTAGACCTCCACGTCATCGTGGTAATGCTCCTTAAGCAGAACAGCGTCCTTCAACGCATACATGCAGCAGAAGCCAGAGCAGTACTCATACTTGTTCACATCCCTTGAGCCGACGCACTGAATGAAAGCCACCGAACGAGGCTGCTTCCCATCAGAGGCACGTATAACATGACCGCCAGTTGGTCCCGCAGCCAAAATCAATCTCTCGAACTCCATGGCAGTGATAACGTTGTCGAATCTGCCGTAGCCGTATCGACTATCATCCGTGGGTCTGTAAATGTCGAAGCCAGTTGAAACAGTGATTGTTCCCACCTCAAGCTTAACCTCTTCCGGCTGCTGCTCAAAATTGATGGCTTCACGTGCACCACAAGCATCCACACACTTGAAGCATTCGATGCAGTAGTCCCTATTGATTGCGTAAACAAGGGGAACAGCCTGATCGAAGGGAACCGAAATTGCCTTCCTGACACCCAAGTATTCATCCCACTCGTTAGGAAACTCTATGGGGCACGCGTCCCTGCATTCGCCGCAGCCTGTGCAGTTCTCGGCGATAACGTATCTGGGCTTCTTTCTGATGGTCACCTTGAAGTTTCCCACAAAACCTTCGACGCTGACAAGGTCGGCGTACGATATTATTTCGATATTAGGGTGACGGGAAACATCCACCATCTTTGGTCCCTCGATGCATATACTGCAATCCAACGTTGGGAAGGTCTTGTCCAGCGCAGCCATGTGACCGCCTATGCTCTCGCCCTTCTCCAGCAGATACACCTTGAAGCCCATAGCCGCCAAATCCAGCGCAGAGTTTATTCCCGCGATTCCCCCACCGATCACAAGAGCCTTGTTTGTGACGGGAACCTCCATCGTATCCAGACTTCGAAGCAGCCTTGCCTTCGCAACAGCCATCTTCACGATGTCCTTAGCCTTCTCAGTTGCCTCCTTGGGCGTGCTGGGATGACACCACGAAGCAAACTCCCTTATGTTCGCCATCTCGAAAAGATACGGATTCAAGCCCGCATCAGCCACTGTTCTCCGGAATGTCGGCTCATGCATTCTGGGCGAACAAGCAGCAACAACAACTCTGTTGAGACCATGCTCTTTTATGGCTTTTCTGATCTCCTCCTGCCCTGGATCAGCACAGGTGTAGCGGTTGTCCATGGCTACCACCACATCGGGCAACGTCCGAGCGTACTCGGTCAACTCTTTCACGTCAACTACGCCTGCGATGTTAAGTCCGCAGTGGCAGACAAAAACTCCTATCCGCAGTTCCTCAGACATTGTCATCCGCCTCTGGGGGAAATCTGTTTTGCACGGTTTCTTGAAGTCTCTTTCCACTCTTGGTTTTCAGTTCCTTAATCACAGCGGTTGTAGAAGCAATTTTTTCAAGGGCTTTGTTCCATGCGCCGGAGCGAACCTGAGTGTGACGTATGCGTGTTCTAGTAAGCTCAAGGGCTTCCTCCTCTGGGCAAACGAGTCTGCAAACGCCACAGTAGACGCAATTCGACTCGTTGACATGCACTTTCCCGTCTTCCGAAAGATACAGGACACCCGGAATGGGGCAGACATCAACACAGTCATGGCAGCCTTCAGGACATTTTTCGCTGTTAATTTTCAGGTTTCCCTCGAAGATTTTTTCTACCCGAATCACACCGTAAGGAAATCTGGTTTCACAGAGCCCACAGCAGGGACAAGATTCCTTGTCTATCTCAACTGTGACTTTCAGATCTTTCTTGTTTTTTGTCGAGTCTGCGTCTGTTACTTCTTTTCCATCTTTAGTGTGCACGCTTACCTTAATGAGGTCTAAGGGGCAGGGGTCCTCAATTTCTAGACACTCCAAACCGCAGATTGTTTCGTCAACCTTAATCTCACGTACTAGTTGGGGGAAGCTTTCGCTCCTGACCACGGGAATCACATGTTCCCCATTGATTCTTACGGTTAGGGCTCCGAAGGGACAGATTGCTTCGCATATGCCACAATAATTACATTTTTCTTCGCTGACAGTCACCGTGGGCGGCTTCGCTTCTTCTCCCTCTGCTTTCGGGGTCCTTGTAACTGTGATGGCTTCTCGGGGGCAGATTTCCGTGCAGATACCGCAACCAGTGCACCTGTTCTTGTTTAAGGTGAGTGAATAGCGTTTGGCGTGCATCACCCGCTCTATGACCAGTTCGTTTTCTTTCTCGTTTCTGAGCAGTTTTACTGGCGTTTTCAGTTCCCTACCCAAACAATGTTTTTTCCGCTCTTTTTTGGAGATTTGCAGTTTGGTTGTGAATTAGGCTTCATGACTTGTTATAAAGTTTATTGATTTCTGCTCTGGACGCTCAAAAGACAAAATGGGGGGCAGTATCCCACTCTTTTAGGAAAATCAAGTCTATCTTTTTCGGTAGTGTTTAAGAATGCCGCTTCTCAATCTTTCCTGAGGAATCTTCAATGGAACGCGTAACATTGGCTCACGGAGCCGGCGGAACAATCATGGCTGACCTGATCAAAACCTATGTTCTGAAGCATCTGGGCGGAAGCAACGCTGAGGTTCCGCTGGAAGCCCTAGACGATTCTGCGGTAATCGACAACATCGTGCTAAAGTCGGATTCGCATGCCGTGAAGCCCCTCTTCTTTCCCGGAGGAGACATAGGAAGGCTGGCTGTGGCGGGCACAGTCAACGATATTGCGATGGTCGGTGCCGAGCCCGTGGCTCTTACGTGCGGTTTGGTGCTGGAGGAGGGTCTTCCGTTGGCGGATTTGGATAGGATATTGGAGAGCATGGAACAAACCTGCGGAAAATCTGGGGTTTACGTCATAACAGGCGACACCAAGGTTGTTGAGAAATGCGGTTTCGGCGGATGCGTCATCAACACTTCTGGAATAGGAAAAAGAAGCGAGGCGCTGGAAAAAAACATAGCCGAGGTTAAGAAGCACCGCTCTTTTGATTCGCGTTGGATTCTCGACTCTAACCTGAGAAAGGGCGATAAGCTCATAGTTTCGGGCACAGTGGGAGACCATGGCGTAACCATCCTGTCAGCTCAGGAGGGCTACAACTTTGGAAGCAACATAAAATCTGACGTTGCTCCACTGAACAAGTTGACGCTGAAGCTGCTGGAGGTTGGCGGAATCGTAGCCATGAAGGACCCCACCCGCGGAGGCTTAGCTACCTCGCTGAACGAGTGGAGCACAAAATCCAAGGTCGGCTTAATGGTGAAGGAGTCTAAGGTGCCGATTCGGGGAGACGTCAGGGCTGCCTGCGAAATGCTGGGAGTAGACCCTATGGAGATTGGAAACGAAGGCAAAGTGCTCATAGGAGCTGTGCCCCAGAAGGCTGAAGAAATATTGGCTGTCCTAAGAGAAACCGAGGAGGGCAGAGACGCAGAAATAATAGGCGAGGCAACAGAGGACTTCAGCGAGGTTGTTCTGGAAACGGTGGTGGGCGGAAAAAGAATTTTGGCGCCTCCAGTCGGAGATCCAATTCCGAGAATCTGCTAACAAAATTTACGTAAACGATGATTTTATAGTTCTTGGACACCGAAACTGAGAAGAGTTGGAGCGTTGATTTTCTAGCGGATAGTGTTTTGGGTTGAGTTGGATGAGTGAGGTTGTTTACAGGCCGATTGGTGTTGTTCATTCTCCTTTTAAGGCGCCTCAGGATGTTCCGATACAGTCTGCGGCTGCTAAAGAGGTTAACGGCTACGTTGAGGTTGCCGAAGAATATGTGGAAGGCTTAAGGGACGTGGAGGGTTTTTCGCATCTGATTCTGGTTTATCACTGTCATCTGGCGCAAGAGTATTCTCTGCTGGTTAAACCCTTTATGGATGATGAACTCCATGGAGTGTTTTCTACTCGTGCGCCGTCAAGACCAAATCCTGTTGGCGTATCGGTTGTGCGCCTCACAAAAAAAGAAAACAACATACTGCACATACAGGATGTAGATATAATTGATGGAACCCCACTTTTGGACATCAAGCCTTTTGTTCCAGATTTTGATCAAAGAAAAGCAGAAAAAATCGGCTGG
>Ga0307434_1000219_pt1 | contig 48925 bp, 48 predicted proteins | sample SalMarWE160220MG_FD_202156 | JGI IMG/M metagenome (GOLD analysis project Ga0307434, IMG submission 202156) | Salt marsh sediment microbial communities from the Plum Island Ecosystem LTER, Massachusetts, United States - WE1603-220 | ecosystem: Environmental > Aquatic > Marine > Intertidal zone >... | reverse complement strand
CAACAGGCTCCATCATCTGTCCGAGGATGCCGTCAGCCAAAACAAGAGTGGTCATTCTGTACTCATCTGCCAAGTCGAAGGCCAAAATCATACAATCCACTAACTCCTGTACGGTCGATGGGCCGAGCACAAAGGTTCTGTAATCGCCGTGGCCGCCGCCCCGCGTAGCCTGGAAATAATCGCCCTGCGAAGGCGCGATATTGCCCAGGCCTGGACCGCCGCGCATAACATTTACAACGACAGAAGGAAGCCGCGCTCCCGCAAGATAGCTAATACCTTCCTGCATTAAACTAATGCCGGGGCTCGATGAGCTCGTCATCGCCCTTTTACCGGTGGCGGCAGCGCCAAAGACCATATTTATCGCTGCAAGCTCGCTTTCGCACTGCACGAAAACTTTGCCTTCTTCCGGCATACGTTTCGACATATAAGCGGTAACCTCGTTTTGCGGGGTAATAGGATAGCCGAAATAAGCATCAACCCCGGCTAAAATGGCCGCTTCGCCAAGGGCTTCGTTGCCGCACATCAGAACCTTCCCGGCGGTCATGATTTTTCCTTCACGAATTTAACTTTTTTTTTATCCTTTGATTCGATTGAGACTATTTTTTCGTCTCTGAGGACTTTGATTGCAGCATCAGGGCAGACCAGGGCACAAACGGCGCAGCCGGTACAGCCGCTGTTGTTGGTTTCTGCAGGGAAAAATCCTTTTTTGTTGGAGCGTTTTGATATAACGATGCAGCCTTTGGGGCAAAATACAACGCATAAACCGCAACCTTTGCATCGCTCGGTATCGATTATAATCTTGCCAGCCATTTTTGCCCTTTACATCTCGCAGCCGGTATCAGAGCAGCTCGTACCACAGCCATCCCCTCGACTTCGCTCGGGACAGGCCTGGCCGTGGTAGCACGGACTTGAAGCCTGTGCTACTAAAATATACATCATAAGCCCCGGCATTCTAACAAAAATTATAAGAAATGTAAAGGACAAGATTTCAATCTGGGGATTAATATCAAAAACGTGTCAAAGGAATCAATATTCGAAATAGGCAATGCCTTCTGAGTCAACGCCTTTGTAATTAAGGCGTATGTTTTTTGTTGAAGGTTTGTATATCCAGCCGAAAATGCCTGTCTCCTGCGGCTCTGAAGGAAACGGTGTGAGGTCGGCAATCACTTTAACAGCTTTCTTGTTATTGAAAGGATTCTCCGGACAATCGAGAATGCTGCTTTTAAGCTGGTTACTCTCAGTTGCTGCAGCGATTATTTGCTGGTTAAAAACAGCTTCAGTAGGCGTTTTTAATATATCATTATCCGGGTATCCCGGAGCAACACTATCATTGTTCGCCGCATAGATTTCTATAATGGTGCGCAGCGTTCTTAAATGGTCCTTGGCTGTGGCCTCTTTTGCCTGCTGAGTATAAGATTGAAATGTGGGAACTACAATGGCTGCAATGATACCCAGTGCGCTTATGACTATTAGCAGCTCTACAAGTGTAAACCCCTTTTTCATAAGTGTCTGTACCTAAATAGCTCCCCTCTGCTGTTATAATTATCGATTGAAGAGGTTCGTTTGTTAACAAAAAAAGTATTATAGGACGATTGTTATTTTATTTTTATGCGTTTTTTTCTTTTTGCGGTTGTGATTTGAGGAATTTTTTCACTTCTCTGCGGATGGTTTTGAGACGTTCGCAGATGGGAAGCTTTTGAGTGCACGCCGATTCGCACAGGTGACATTCGGTGCATTTTCCCGGATAGTCATCCTCTAAGTTTATCCCCCAGTGATATCTGAGACGGTTAATAAAATCCAGAGGCGTGTCACCGAGGACATAGTGGTTATATACATCCATCATCTTCGGCACATCTATACCTTCAGGGCATTTATCGCAGTAACGGCACGACGTACAGAGCTCATTGAAGCTTTCCTGCAGGTTATTTTTGATATGACCGATAACCTCTGCGCCAATGGGTTTGTAGCCGTCTGCCGCCGATGCAGCCTCTCGAAGCTGGCTTTTGTCACTGAAGCCGACGAGAATGATGGTAATCCTTTCATCATTAATTAAGAATCGCAGGGCCGCTTCTACTACTGTTTCTTTGGGACGGGTTTTGATAAAAGAAAAACGTTCGGGATTCTTCGCAATCAAACCGCCGCCTAAAGGATTCATAACGATAACCGGACATTTCAGCCTTGAGGCCGCCTCGAGCCCTTCCTGGCGATAGGCAAAATTCATAGCGGAATAACCCATCAAGATACCTTCGAATGAATAATCTGATAATATTTTTTTGATATCCGGGCCGGCAGCGTGTGTGGAGATGCAGATGTGTTTTATAAGGCCTTCGTCTCTTAAGTGTTCAAGCTGTTTCATTACGCCTTTTTTCTTACGCTCGTTGTATCCTTCGAAGGAAAAGACACACCAGACGTGATAGAAATCAATGTAGTCGAGATTCATACGTTTAAGTGAGGTCTCGAGCTGGGACCTTATTTCGTCGGCATCTGTTTTCATTGTCTTGGTTGATATGTAAAAAGGCTTTGCATCGCGGGTTTTTTTCATTTCTTTTATTGCTATGCCGAAAATCTCCTCCGACCTTGGATAACCCGGGGCGGTATCGAAATAATTTATTTGCTCATCATAGGCTGCTTTTACAAGCTCGCCGCAGCTCTCGATATCATCTTCATCGCGAAATCGCATACCGCCGAAACCTATGGCTGAAACCTCTATACCGGTTGAGCCGAACTTTCGATAAATCATAACGAGATTTCCGAGTCAAGAATTTTCAGAACGTCGAGCGGTTTTTCAACGAGAATTTTTGCCCCGTTTTCTTTAAGTTCATCTGCTGTCCTGAAACCCCACAGGGCACCGACAGGGTACATACCTGCAGCAATTGCTGTTTGCATATCCGTGTTTGTATCGCCGAGATAAAGAAAATCCGCAGGCGCTATCCTGAGCTTCTCTGCTATAGCCAGAGCAGCGGCAGGGTCAGGCTTTCTTGTGACCGTATCACTTACGCCTTGAACGATATCGAATGAAAAACCGGCAAGCAGCTCCTTTACTGTCAATTTTGTAAAGTTATCAGGTTTATTCGACAGCACCGCCTTAGGGATATTGCGTTTTTCAAGCTCGCCGAGAAGCTCCGGTATCTGAGGATAAGGTTTTGTGTTCTGTGACCATCGCCGGCTGTATTCGTCGAGCATTGAAGACTTGCATTTTTCAATATTTTCGTCGTTCAGGTGCTCTTTCGGCAGCGTCCTTCTGACAAGAGAATTCACGCTGTCACCGACGAAATATCGGTACGCCTCAATAGGATGGGCAGCAAAACCGAAACGCTGAAGGGCGGCATTCATAGACTCTGCTATGTCTGTTAGTGTATCCAGCAGCGTTCCATCGAGGTCGAAAAGTATTGCTCTGAATCTGATTTTATAATACTCCAAAACAAGGACTAACGAAAAAGCTGCTATTATAATATGATAAACATCTGTTTTCAAGTAACAAGCGCCTGTTTGAATTTGTCAGTAACACGGGCTTCCAGCCCGTGTTACTTTTAACTTGACGAAAGAAGCACAAATTCATAGATTAAGCGGTTTGTTAGTAGCACGGGCTTCCAGCCCGTGTTACCTTATTTTGGAGATTACTGAGAATTGGAAAAGGCAATTGCAAAAGCTGATGCCCTTATCGAGGCGATGGAGTACATCCGCAAATTCCGCAGCCGGATTGTAGTCGTCAAGCTGGGCGGAAGCGTCCTCGAAGATGCTGAGCTGCAGAAAAGCCTGCTTACGGACGTCGCCTTTATGTCCACGGTCGGTATGCAGCCGATAATCGTGCACGGCGGCGGAAAAGCAATTACAAAGGCGATGAACAAGGCGGGACTCGAGCCCGTATGGGTTCAGGGCAGACGGCATACGGATGAGCGGACGCTCACTATCGTTGAGCACACGCTCATTCGTAAGGTCAACGAGCCTATATGCGATACTTTGGTTCAGTTAGGCTGTCGGCCGATGGGACTTCATTCGATGAGCGGTTGTGTGCTCACCGCAGAAAAACTCAGGCTCGAAGGCGAAAACGGCAGAAAACTCGATATTGGCTACGTCGGAACTGTAACAAGCGTCAACGGAACGCTCCTGCAAACACTCTGCACCGATGGTACGATACCTGTTATATCTTCGGTTGCCCTCGATAAAAACGGAGGCAAGCTCAACGTGAACGCGGACAGCGCCGCAGGCTGCGTCGCTGCAGCAGTCGGTGCCGAAAAGCTGGTTGTGGTAAGTGACACTCACGGGATATTAAAAAACCTGGACGACCCCGAAAGCAGGATCTCGGTCTTGAATGAGACGCAGATTCAGGAAATGATAGATGCGGGCATTATAACCGAGCCGATGTTTCCCAAGGTCGAGGCCTGTATAAAAGCACTCGATGCCGGCGTCGGAAAAACACATATAATTGACGGAAGGATACCGCATTCGCTTCTGCTGGAAATTTATACCGACAAGGGTATAGGGACTATGATTGTTAAAAAGTAACACGGGCGGGAAGCCCGTGGTACCGGTCAGGATGGCCGTGGTATTTATTGAGGATTTTTAAATATGACTACGCAGGAAACTATAGAGCTTTTTAATAAATATGTGATAGGAAATTATAATCGTCTGCCCAAAGTGATAGTCAGGGGCGAAGGCTGCTATATCTGGGATGCCGACGGCAATAAAATACTCGATATGTTTCCCGGCTGGGCCGTGAGCGGTATCGGCCACTGTCACCCTAAGGTCGTTGAGGCCATACGCAAACAATCCGAGCAGTTACTTCACATTGACAACACCTTTTACAGCGAGCCGCAGGGAAAGCTCGCAAAGCTTCTCAGCGAGCGGGCGTTCGGCGGAAAATGCTTTTTCTGCAACAGCGGCGCAGAAGCCAACGAAGCTGCGATGAAGCTTGCCCGCCTTTATACACCGAAGGAAAAGTACAAATTCATAACCTGCGAAGGCAGCTTTCACGGCAGGACGCTCGCCACACTTGCAGCTACCGCTCAGCCGAAACACCACGAAGGCCTGCTGCCGCTTATGCCGGGCTTTATCTATGTACCTTTTAATGACGTTGCCGCTCTCGAAGCGGCTTTTACCGATGAGGTTGCAGCCGTTCTAATCGAGCCTGTTCAGGGCGAAGGCGGAATAAACCTCGCAACTAATGAATATCTGCAGACAATCAGGCAGCTCTGCGATGAAAAAGGAGCGCTCATCATCTTCGATGAGGTACAAAGCGGTATAGGCAGGACGGGTAAATGGTTCGGATACCAGCATTTTGACGTAATCCCGGATATTATGACAATGGCAAAAACTCTTGGCGGAGGTGTCGCAATAGGGGCTATGATGGCACGACAGGAAATAGCTGATTCACTCAAGCCGGGCAAACACGCATCAACTTTCGGCGGTAATGCCCTGGCCTGCGCTGCAGCAGTTGCGACTATCGAAGCGATTGATGAAGAAGGACTTTTGCAAAACGCAATCGAGCTTGGAGAGTATGCGAAAGATAAACTCGAACAGTTGAAGGACAAGCATTTTATTATCGACCACGTCCGCGGCCTCGGCCTGATGCTCGGCGTGCAGCTCAAAAGTGCAGGCACTGATATAGTCAACAAGTGTCTTGATAAAGGCCTGCGTATAAACTGCACTCACGAGACGGTAATACGCTTTATGCCGCCTATGATAGTAACAAAAGAGCAGATTAATAAGGCAATTGAAATTTTTGACAACGTTTTAAGTGAGCAGACAGAATGAAAGATTTTCTTTGTATAAATGATTGTAGCGTCGATGAGCTTAATGAGCTTCTGGCTTTAAGCGCCGAGTTAAAGCAGCAGGCTAAGGCTGGTACGCTCGAAAGGACTCTCGAAGGCAAAGCTATGGCGATTGTTTTTGAAAAGGCCAGTCTGCGGACCCGTGTCAGCTTCGAGGTTGCAATAGCCGACCTCGGCGGCCTGGCCATATATCTTAAGCCGGAGGATATCGGCATACTGGGCGAGCGCGAGCCGATTAAGGATATTGCCAGGGTCCTTTCGAGATATGTGCACGGGATAATAGCAAGGACCTTTGCGCACGGCAGCCTTATAGAGCTTGCCAAATTCTCAAGCGTCCCCGTGATAAATGCGCTCAGTGATTTTACTCATCCCTGCGAGGCGATGTCGGATATGCTCACGATTAAAGAGCATCTCAGCCGGCTCGAAGGCGTCAGGCTCAGCTTTATTGGTGACGGCAACAATGTTGCCCGCTCGCTTGCATTTGCATCTGCAAAATTCGGGATGAAGATGACAATAGCATCGCCTGCCGGCTACGAGCTTGATGATAAGTCCATTAAAATGGCAAACTCTACAAGCGAGCAGAGTGTCACCCAAATGCGAAAGCCCGGTGAAGCCGTGAAGGGAGTAGATGTAATCTATACCGATACATGGATAAGTATGGGCCAGGAGGCTGAGCAGCAAAAGCGCATAGAGGCTTTCAAGGATTACCAGGTCAATTCTGATTTGGTCAAGTTGGCGCCGGCTGCAAAGATTATGCACTGTTTGCCCGCTCATCGCGGTTATGAAATCACCGATGAAATAGCCGAGAGCCCCAATTCGATAATATTCGACCAGTCCGAAAACCGCCTCCACTTCCAGCGGGCACTACTACAAAAGTTGCTGGGTAAATAAATATGACTCATCACAAAATTATTATAGGTGACTCAAGAAAAATGACAGAGATTCCCGATGAGTCGGTTCATCTGGTCATAACTTCCCCGCCTTATTGGCAGTTAAAGGATTACGGCAATGGTGCACAGGTTGGATTTGATGATAATTATGAAGACTATATTAACAACTTAAATCTTGTCTGGAATGAGTGTCACAGAGTTTTGCATAAAGGCTGTAGATTGTGTATCAACATTGGCGACCAGTTTGCCCGCTCGGTTTATTACGGCAGGTACAAAGTCATACCGATAAGAACGGAGATAATAAAGTTTTGCGAGACAATCGGCTTTGATTATATGGGCGCGATTATCTGGCAGAAGGTAACAACCTGCAATACAACTGGCGGCGCAACGATTATGGGTTCGTTTCCGAATCCTCGAAATGGAATTTTGAAAATTGATTATGAATTTATTCTGCTCTTCAAGAAACTTGGGAATCCGCCGAAAGTAAGTAAAATAATTAAAGATAAAGCAAAAATGACTACCGAGGAATGGAATCAATATTTTTCAGGACATTGGAATATCCCCGGCGAAAAGCAAAACGGGCATTTGGCAATGTTTCCGGAAGAGCTTCCTCGAAGATTAATTAAGATGTTCAGTTTTCCCGGCGAAACTGTTTTGGATCCGTTCGTAGGCAGTGGAACAACCTCATTGGCCGCCAAGAATCTTGAGAGAAACTCGATAGGTTACGAGATAAATCCCGGTTTTATACCCATCATTAAAGAAAAACTCGGCCTGAAAGACAAAAGTTTCTTTGACAGGATAAGTTTTGAACTCGCACAGAATCGAGAAGATGAAATTGACTGGAAAGAGGAAATAAAAAAACTCCCCTTTGTTTTTAAAGACCCAATAAAATTTGATAAAAAAATAGACCCACGAAAATTACAGTTTGGTTCAAAAATCAACAGTGATAGTCAAAAAAGACAGGACTATCATTCTGTAAAAAAAGTTATTTCTTCTACCGAACTTGAACTGGATGATGGCCTGAAAATACGCCTGATAGGCATAAAAGAAAAAGCTGAAAAAAAACAACAAGCTATTGAATTTTTACAGTCAAAGACACAGGGGCAAAAGGTCTTTATGAAGTTCGGACCGGTCAAACACGACAACAAAAATAACCTTTTGTGCTATTTATATCTTCAGAATAAAACATTTCTTAATGCTCATCTTATTAAAACTGGATTAGTGTCAATTGAAGAAAAAACAGGTTTCCGATACAAGAAGAGTTTGCGAGATTAACCACGGAAAGGGAATATCGAAGATGAAAATCCATTCAAAAAAATTTGGCAAAAAGGAAAAAGTATTAAATTATGCCTGCCAAATCTATCAATTATCGCGACCTAACAAAGTCGGGGCTGTTATGGCCTTGATAAGAAAGTGCCAGCCGAAAACTATCGATGAATGGGAGAAATGGTATTTCGAAAAAGCATATACAGATGGAAAGAATCCTGCAAAAATCACAAATGAGACGCTCGATGAACTTGGTGAAAGATTATATGTTAAAATCACAGAGATTGTTATACCTGAATGGCAGGAAGCGTTTAAGCAACTGACTCTTCAGGATTGTATCGATTATATACGTAATCTGACCATCAACAGAACTTATGATGGATTTTATAGAGAAAAATCAGTCGTAACCGATAATCTGGCAAAAAAGTTTCCAGATGTTAAATTTATCGAATCAAGTCCTGAACTTGACCATGCCGGCGATATTGATTACCTGGGCTATGTGGGCAATAAAGCATTTGGGATACAAATTAAACCTGTTACTGCCAGAGCAAATTTTGGCAATTATTCTCCCTCCGAAAGAATGAAAACAAGTTTTAGAGAATTCGAGCAAAAATATGGCGGAAAAGTATTTATTATTTTCAGTGTTGACGATGAAATCAAAAATCACGAGGTCTTAAAAGAGATCGAAGCGGAAATTGCCCGCCTTCGTGGTTAAAATGCAAATTCAATGTTATGTTTGGTGAAAGCAAAAAAATTGTTGTTGCGACGACGAATCCGGGCAAATTTGCTGAGCTTAAATCTATGCTCGACGCAGGCATCGAATGGCTGAGCCTGTCGGATTTTGACGAAATTTGCGAGGTCCCTGAGGATGGTCAGGGCTTTGCTGAAAACGCGCGTAAAAAAGCGCTTGGTTACGCAAAACAGACGAAGCTTTGGACAATAGCTGACGATTCCGGTCTTGTCGTCGATGCTATCGGCGGCCAGCCCGGTGTCAAAAGCGCACGCTTTTCAGGAGAAAAAGAAAAAAACAGGAAGCTGCTGGACCACAAGAATATGGCTAAAGTTTTGCACTTGCTTGAAGGTGTTCCGAGAGAAAAAAGAACAGCTCGTTTCGTTTGCAGCCTGTGCCTGGCAAATCCGGAGAAGATTTTGATAGAAACGGAAGGTGTGCTTGAAGGTTTTATCGCTCAACAGGAAAAGGGTGAGAACGGGTTCGGCTACGACCCGGTTTTTTTCGTGCCTGAATTAAACAAGACCGTCGCACAATTGACGGCTGAGCAAAAAAACGCCATTTCACATCGCGGCAATGCAATTCGCAAATTCAAACCCTCATTGAATAAGCTCTTAAGAGAGCACAAACACGACTGAAATTGTTTTTTCTTGACAATTGTGCTGTTCAACCTTATTTGTCCTTAACTAAATTATATTCGGGAAATAGCCGAATAAAGGTAACACGGCCATCTTGGCCGTGTAAACACGTAGAAAGTTTTATTTATGTCTAAATCTGGTGCCGAAAAAAAATCGCTGGTAATAGTTGAGTCGCCTGCCAAGGCCAAGACTATCAACAAATACCTCGGCTCCGGATACGAAGTCAAAGCCTCGATGGGACACGTACGCGATTTACCTTCAAAAGGTTTGAACGTGGATATCGAAAATGATTTCGCGCCTACCTATGCGGTAATGCCGGGCAAGAAGCGCACGGTGACAAGCCTTAAAGCCGCCGCGAAAAACTGCGATACACTTTACCTTGCTACAGATTTGGACAGAGAAGGTGAAGCCATAGCTTGGCATTTAACGGAGCTGCTCGGTTTTGCTGAAAAGAATACTTACCGCGTAATATTTAATGCGATAACCGAATCTGCTATAAAGCACGCTTTTGCCGAGCCGGGCAAGCTTGATATGGACAAGGTCCTGGCCCAGCAGGCCAGGCGAATCCTGGACAGGATTGTCGGCTATCAGATTTCACCCCTGCTCTGGAAAAAAGTGGCCGCCGGCCTCTCAGCCGGCAGAGTACAGTCAGTTTCGACGAAAATGATTGTCGAAAGAGAAAGGCAGATTCGGGCGTTCAAGCCCGTGGAGTACTGGCTGATACCGGCTGTATTTACAACCGATTTGCAGGCTGACTATGCGAATCAATGGTTTGATTTTATCAATACAAAAGGAGTGAATGACAAGGGGCCTACTGTCAATGAGCAAAATGACTGGCTTACCGAGCATAATGCTTTCAAGGCTGAACTTTATAAAATAAACGATGAGAAATTTCACGCTCCCGATAACAAAGTAGCCGAGCAAACCCTGAATGCACTCAAAGAAGCTGAATTTGAAATTGCCAATGTACAGAAAAAGCAGCTTACCTCCCGGCCGTCACCGCCTTTTATAACATCGACGCTTCAGCAGGCGGCGGCAAATCGGCTGGGCTTCGCAGCCAAGCGGACAATGAGGGTTGCTCAGCAACTGTACGAGGGTATTGACGTGGGCTCGATGGGCTCGCTCGGCCTGATTACGTATATGCGAACCGACAGCACGCATCTGTCGGCTGAGGCTGTCAGCGAGGCCAGGGATTATATCAAAAGACAAATGGGAGCCGACTATCTGCCGCCGAAAGCTATCTTTTACGCTTCGAAGAAATCCGCTCAGCAGGCACACGAGGCAATCAGGCCGACCGATATCGATATGGCGCCGGATGAGCTGAAATCTTTTCTTACCGAAGAGCAATTCAAGCTGTACGATTTGGTATGGCGCAAGTTTGTGTCTTGCCAGATGACCGCTGCCCGCTGGGATATCACAAACCTTGATATTGTGGCGAAGACGTCGATAGGCAAATGTCAGTACCGGGCGACGGGAAGGGTTTTGGTTTTCGACGGCTTTACAAAAATCTGGCCTGTAGGCTCGGCTCAGCAGCAGCTTCCGAAAACGCAGGCCGGCCATAAAATCGCGCCCGTGGATATCAAGGCTGAGCAACATTTTACAAAGCCGCCCGCGCGCTACAATGAAGCATCGCTCGTCAAAGCCCTCGAAAAAGAGGGTATCGGCAGGCCGAGCACCTACGCTTCAATTATCAGTACAATTCAGGACAGAGGTTACGTCGAACAGTCGAAGAAGCAGTTTTACGCTACCGACCTTGGCGAGGTAGTTACGGACAAGCTCAACGAATACTTTCCGAATATAATGGATATCGCATTTACGCGCCAGGTGGAAGAGCAATTAGACAAGATTGAAGAGCAGCATTTGGACTGGCTTTCTGTTTTGAAGAAGTTTTACAGCTCATTTAAGAATAACCTTAAGACCGCCCAGCGGGAAATGAAACATGCCAAAGCCGAGACGACCCCGAGCGAATATAAATGTCCGAAATGTGGCGAGCCGATGGTTTACCGGTTCGGCAAAAATGGTAAATTCCTGAGCTGCTCTGCCTATCCGAAGTGCAAGTTTGCCGCTCCCTGCGATAGGGAAGGTAAGATGCTCGAGGAAAAGGTGAGCGAGCATAAATGCCCGAACTGCGGCAAGGCAATGGTCGAAAAGAGAGGCAGGTTCGGGCCGTTTCTCGGGTGCAGCGGATACCCGGATTGCAGGACAATTCTCAACCTGGATAAAGAGGGCAACGTCCTTCCGCCGAAACCGCCGCCTGAGCCGACGGGAATAAAATGCTATAAGTGCAAAGAGGGCGAGCTGGTTATAAGGCAGAGCAAAAAAGGGCCGTTCCTCGGCTGTAACCGGTTCCCGAAATGCAGGACTATTGTCAGTATCGAGCAGATGGACAATCTCAAGAAGCTGCAGGACGAGGGCAAATGGCCGCCGGAAACCTGGGAAGAGGCCGACCAAATCCTTGGCAGAAAAAAGAAAACCAAAGTCAAAAAGTAACCACAGATTTCACAGATTATTATTTACCATGAAGAAACAAAGGCATGAGGAAAAAACTTGTTGTCCTTGCGACTTAGTGTTGAAGAACACCGCGAAATGATTACCACAAAAGGATTGAAACGGAATCAAAAAAAATAATAAAACCTCTGCTTTATGTTCAATTCAAAGATGGGATATGAATTTATTTTTTTGCTCATTATTACAAGTCGTTATTATACAAGACATTGTGATCAATTTTAATAATAAGGCTAAAAAAAATAAACTTTTTACTTGAACAACCCGACATATATATTGTATAATTTATTAGATTTCTCTGCCAGTGGCAGTAGAAACTATCAAGGCCTCCGCAGAGCCAGCCTGGCGAATCTGCGGTTTTTTTATGTCCATTTAGGGCTGCTTCTAATCTTTCTTAGTGTTTCTTCGCTGTTTGCAACATAAGCCGTGATGAAGTCAGCTTTTCGATTTCCGGTAAGTGCAATCACCACTACATAATTCTCCTTTACAAGTGTCACTCTTCTGTTTCTATCGTATTTTTTACTCTTTTTGTTCCATCCCACATATCTTTCGCTATCAGGATCCTTTAGAGTCGCCTTGATCCATAATAATCGTTCCGCTCTCATAGGAGAAAATGTGTCATCTTTAGCGTGTACCGATTCGAAAAAGCAATGATTAAAATCACTTTTGCGAAATCTTACTTCAATTCCATCAAAAGTTTTGACAGGTGTAATGCAATAATTTGACTCAAAAAATGACCTGTATTCAGAAGGTGCCTTTCCTCGAATTAATGGAGGATAGCTCAATTTACCATCCTCCTGTCAAATCAATTTTAAAGACATTAAACTTTTGCTCACTTTTATAAGTTGGTCGAATCACTCGGCCTAACATTTTCTCAAGTTCACATAACAGAGCAAATTTTGCACTGTCTGGTCTGATGGAATTATTTAAACGGTAAGCAGCTATTCCCGTCAAAACATCCGTCAATTGTATAAGAACCGATTCTTTTGAATGAACTGCTTGCACCTGCATAACCGTAGAACTTAGATTTGAATAGCTCAGGCATCTTTTTAGGTCTGACAAGGCGTTACGGTTCCTTTTGGCCTTGTAATCCACAAAAAAGTAATATTCATTAAAGTCTAAAATCCAATGGTGAAGCAACTGATAATAAAATTTATAAAAGCCTAGTTCTTGATTGTCGTCGTGATATAATTTCAGGTCAACCTGTTTATGCTCAACAGTTATACACCTATATCTTAACTGTTCCCCCATTGCATTAAACCATCCGACTAGTTCTTTATAAAAATTTATCTTCGCTGGCGAAACCTTTTGCCATTTGAATTCACCTCCTATTTTGTGATTATCACGCAGTTGGTGAATATCCTTCTTAAATTTCTCGCGAAAATCCGTCGGTAGCCACAAACTGCCGATCAGCATATATTGTGACTTAGGATTATGCGATGACAGCAAATCCGGCCTGCTCTCATCGCAGTAAACATCAAAAATCATGTCGATTTCTCCGTAATTTTTCCGTGAATTTTATTTTAATTCCCCATTCATTTCTTTTTTGTCAACGGGAGAGTCTTTTTGCTCTGGTGCTCTTGCTAACAAAGATGAAAGAGCACCACCGATTAACATCGGGACAAAGATAATGGCTACGTTGAGCACCCAAGCAAGCACAGTGAACGGTAGAAAAAATAATTGATATGAGCAATTGATTAACCATACACCTAAGGCAACGACAAGAAGATGTTTCCATCTATTCTCAATAGTCAGGCATCCGCAAAGACAGAACCCCAAAGTACCATTTAAGTCTAATAAGCTCGAAAGTGGCGTCTCTTGTTTTGTTACTACACCTGATAAGCCTTCAAGAAATCCACTTACAAAAAAAATCCCAGTTATAATTAGGACATCCCGTACGACATGTAACCACTTTAATTTCATTATCTATTCCTTTGAAAAAATATGATTAAAAAGTGTATTATACGATGTTTTCACAGAGTAGAGTAGAATTAAAAACCTTTTTGAATAAAAATATCAGTATTTTATATACCTGCAGGTCTGCCATAAATATCTATTCAGCTACAGGGTCATCTTCCCCAAAATTCTCTTGCCTTCTCAACTTCATTTTTTCATATTCTGAAGGTTGTCTCTTAATATCATCGAGTTGTTCTTCAAATTCTTTCATAGCTTCTTGCGATTTTTTTTGTTCTATCATTGTTTTTTCTTTAAGTTGTTCAAGACTTTTCCAGTTAAAATCAAGCTTATAAATCCCCCCCAATTTTAAACTGTATACATACAAATCTCCTGTGACTTTATTTATAATATATCCTTCTATTTCACCGCTACTGCTATGAAAATCATACTTCGGACATACCCAGTAAAAAACCAGAGCAGCAATAAGAACAATGATAGTAAACTTTATAATATCCACATAGAATTTATCGTTTTTCATTTTTCGTTCTCCTCATACTGAATTGAAATTAAATTTCATAACTTAATGATTATACAGTATCCGCTTTGGCCTGTCATTATTGGTGGAATTTTACTATTTTTATCTGCGTCTTCTGCGGTGAAAAATTTATTATTTTTCTATTGATATATCTTTACTTTATCTTATAATACCTTTGTGTGTTAGAAAACACACGTAACGCGGAGGCCTGCCCAGCCGTAGCTTAGCAAGAAGTGTAGGTGGGGCCCGCAAGCATCGGCCAGTTTACCCTGAGCGGAGTCGAATGGGTAGGCCAAGTCAAAATTTTATTTCATAAGTTTATTTTGGCAGGGGATTTATCAATGAAATTGGCTAATAACCAGTTAACTATTTCACCTGTCCTGAGCAACGTCGAAGGGCAAATCCTGAGTTCGACATCGTTTAGCCCCGCCACCTGTGGGCGGGGTAGATTAGCCTCGTTGCTTGCGACGAGGGTCGTGCCTCTACAACTGTCGAGAGAACTCTACAAATCAACCCTTTTTATGCAAAACAAAGCCAATTCGTACCACGGGCATCCTGCCCGTAGCTCAACGCTAAGTGCTTTTAACATAAGCAGATATGTAAATGTACGCCCTGTCGGATTAGCCGAAAACGAGCGAAAAAACAAAGCCAAACGAACCCAAAACAAACCCAATTTTAGCCCAAAATTGGCTTTGTTTTTTCGAAATTGGCTTTGTATATATGACCCGCGGTTAAATGCCAAAAGATATTTAAACAAACTGTCAGCCAGCAGGTATAATACAGAAAAGAGGGTTTATTTTAAGATGAGCAAAACAAAAGAAAAAAACGATACGTTCGAGACGGTTGAGCCGATTGGTAAAAGAGTTCTTATTCGCAAGGATGAGGATAAAAAGCAGACCAAAGGCGGGATTCAGCTGCCGGACAATATAGAGATTCCAACCATAACAGGAAGAATTGTAACGGTTTCAGCCGAGGTGGAAAATACGCCGGAAATACCGCTTCGCCGGTATGATAAGGTTCTGTTCAATCCGAAGGGAGCGATACCGGTGGATTTCGAGGGTGACAACCGGCTGTTTGTCGTGGAAGTCGAAAACGTCGTAGCGGTATTCAGAAGAGAATAGAGACAACCGATGTCGGCATTGACAAGAGCATATCAGGTAAAAGGAAAATCAGCGAAAGCTGATTTTCAAGCAGCACTGCCAGGTTGGCCGGGTAACACGGACGACTCGACTGAGCCCTTCGGCAGTGAGCTCAGGATTGTCGAAATGCTCGCCGAAGTCATCTTGTCCGCCCGCTTCGACGAATCAAGGCGAGTGTTAGCACCTCCCGCCTCGACTCGCGTCGAGAGACGCGGAGGCAGGCGGGCTTCAGGCCCTTGCTACCTGCTACCTTTTTCAATTATCAGGGTCCGGCTATTGTGTCGCTGACTGTGCCGGTTGTTGTTTGAGAAGGCTTGTGCCTTCTCTTATTCTTGATTCTGTCGGCTGATAGGACCTCAACGTGGAGTCCGGCGGATATACTATTTCAGCCTCTTCTTTCATTTTTTCAACCATTTGGGGAATAAGTTCCTGCTCTTTTCGTGACTGGAGAACTTTAATAATATTATTTTTGGCCTCATCGAAAGGAACGGTGCTGGCGTCGCTGTGGTTGGTTACTTTTATGATATGGAATCCTCGTGAGCTTTCCACAACGTCACTGACCTGGCCAATCTGGAGGCTGAATGCTGCGTTTGAGAATGCCGGTATCCATTGCCCCCTGTGATTTAATCCGAGGTCACCGCCCCTGCTCGCCGAGGGACAGTCTGAGTAGGCTTTTGCCATTTCGGCGAAATCGGCTCCGTTTCTGATTTGCTCGAGTATGTTTTGCGCCTTTTGTTTTGCCACTGCTTTTGTCTGCTCGATATTATTCGGGTCTGATTTGTCGGGTACTATGAGAATATGACTTGCTCTTACCATTTCGGGCTTTTGGAAGAATCTCTGGTTTTCATCGTAGAATTTTTTCGCATCCTGTTCAGAGATATCAAGCTCGCCGGGATATTTGATTTCCAGAAGTTTTGTCATCATAAGTCTTTTCTGCATTGTATTTTTCAATTGACTGAAGTCGGTGCCGCGTGCTTCCATCTGGGATTTAAAATCTTCCATAGTCATATTCGGGTCCGAGGCTTTAATCATTTCCATAATATAGTTATCAACATCCTGTTCTGTAACTTCAATATTGTTTGCCTTTACCTGCTCATCGAACAGTATCTCAGTTATCATATTGTCCAGCATCTGGCTTTCATATTGCTCGTGAAGTGAGGGGGTGGTTTTTTGCTGCATTTGTTCTCTGTATTCGATTATCGGCTGAACATTTTCATCCAGCTGGGCCCTGGTAATAACTGTTCCGTTAACGGTAACGATAACGTCTGAGCCCTGTATTGTCTTTTGGGCCGTTTTCGGCTCGATAGTAATTTCGGTTTTAGCTGCCTTTTTTTCGGGTTCGACGGATTTTGCCGGCCTGGTGATTTCAGCTTTACTTTCAGCAGCAGGAACAGTTTCAGAAACAGTCTGCGTCTCAGTCGTGTCGGCTGGTACCTTTTTTTCCTCCTGACATCCGCAAATAAAGATAAGAACGGATGCTATAATACAAGCGAAATTGAATGAATAGGACTTCATAATAAACTCCTTTCGACAAATAAATCTGCCTTCAGCATCGATAAAAAAGATGCTTACTTAAAATACACAAGGTTTTATTTTCAAATATAAACGCGCATTATTTCACAAAAGCGTTCGAGGGTCAATGTTTATTTTCATATTTGCTTTTTGGTTTTTTCAGGAGTTTGACAATCTGTTTGAAAGGCAGCTTTTATGTTGTTACAATATCGCGGGTGCGGCTTTTTGTGCCGATTCCGGGGAGTAAAAAGGTTTAAGAGCTGAGAAAAGAGACAGGGATGGATTTTCCGCAGCGTATTACCATTGAGAGCAAAACAATAACTATTGTTCCGCGTTACTGTGAGACGGACCAGGGCGGTGTGGTTCATCACAGCGTATATCCGGTCTGGTTCGAGATGGGCAGGACGGAGCTTCTTAGGGTCAATAAGGTTGCTTATAAAGACCTTGAGGCAGCGGGCATTTTTTTTGTGATGGCGGAGCTCAATATAAGATACCGTCAGCCGGCAAGATATGACGAAAAACTCGAGCTTGAGACGGTCTGCACGAAGGTAACGGCCAGTAAGATTGAACACAGCTATAAACTTACGCGGTGCAGCGATTCGGCGGTTCTGGCTGAGGGTACGAGCGTGCTGGCGTGCATTAATTCGGATGGAAAGGTGCAGCGGGTACCGGATTTTTTGTACCCGGCTGGGTAAAGAATCCTGCTTAGAGGTGAGTTTGAATTGACTTGTCCGGGCGGGTCGGCTACACTAAAAAGAAAAAAGCAACCCTGCCACGTGGTGGCAGATAAAATTTGAAATATAAGATTTGAAAGAGAAAAGGAAGACTTCGAATAAATACAATGTAAAAAGAAATCCCCCCCCCGCCACCCATCTTTCGTTAATACTTCGGAGGGCAGGCAGAGGCGGGGGCTAATCGACCTTGCAGTGCAAGGGGCTAACATTTAAGAAAAATGGATTCCCGCTTTCGCGGGAATGACGGTGTCGTTTACGCAGGTTTGAATAGGCGCAGGAAGCAGTTGCCGTCCGTCTTCGCTGCGCTACGCCGAGATAAATGCCGGCGACAGCTAAACGGCTCGGGCTGGGAGTTCGTGGTACTTTAGTAAAAGGGGTCTTTGATGGGTTCGGGAAAAAGAGAAAGTTGCGGGCTTTTCGGTATTTTCGGTGATGAAGATGCGGTTAAAAAAACATATTTCGGTCTATACAGTCTGCAGCACAGGGGGCAGGAATCGGCAGGTATAGCGTCAAGTGATGGTGAGTCTGTTCATTGCTATAGTGGTATGGGTTCGGTTGCGAGGGTGTTTCGCAGCAGCAAAAGGGTTCTGGGGAGGCTGTCTAATCCCGCGGCGATAGGGCACGTGCGGTATTCGACGAGCGGCTCATCCAACCCTATCAACAGCCAGCCTCTTTTGACTGAATATTCACGCGGGCAATTGGCTATCGCGCATAACGGAAATCTGATTAATGCATCTCTGCTCCGTGATGAATATGAGGCTTACGGCAGCATATTCAAATCGACATCGGATACTGAGATAATAGCTCATTTAATGGCCAAGCCGACACACGTCAGCAATCCCGACCCCCTGGCACACGTACTGAATCATCTCCAGGGAGCATATTGTCTGCTGTTTCTGTACCCTGACCGTATCGAGGCGGCCCGTGACCCTTATGGTATTCGCCCGTTATGCATAGGAAGGACAGAGAAGGGCAACTACGTGGTTGCAAGTGAGAGCTGCGCGTTTGATGCGATGGGCGCCGAATTTCTGCGTGAGGTCGAGCCGGGTGAGATTGTTACCATAGATAAAGAGGGACTGAGCAGCAGGTATTTCGTCAAGCAGGGAACGGTCAGCACGGCTCATTGTTTGTTCGAGCATATATATTTTGCGAAGCAGAGCAGCACGTTTTTCGGCGAGAACGTACACGAGTTCAGGAAGAAGCTCGGCAGGCGGCTCGCGAAAGAGCACCCTGTTGAAGCCGACGTTGTGATACCGGTGCCGGATTCGGGGACATCGGCAGCGGTCGGCTACTCGCAGGGCAGCGGGATATCTTTCGATATGGGTCTGGTGAGAAGTCACTATGTCGGCAGGACGTTCATATCGCCGGACCAGAAGCTGCGGGAGCTGCAGGTAAAACTGAAACTGGCGGTTGTAAAAGAGGCTGTGGAAGGTAAACGTGTTGTCGTTGTTGACGATTCGATAGTGCGCGGGACGACCACCAAGGGCAAGATAACGGCTGTTCGCCAGGCGGGAGCGAAAGAGATTCATATGCGAGTGAGCTGTCCGCCGATAAGATTTCCCTGCTATTACGGGGTTGACTTTCCGACGAAGGAGGAGCTGATTGCGAACAATCGGACGCTCGAGCAGATAAGAGATTTTCTCGGCGTTGACAGTCTCGGCTATATGTCACTCGAAGGACTTTTGAGCTGCGCGGCCAAGGACAGCGATTGCTACTGCACAGCGTGCTGGAGCGGCAAATACAAGATACCGGTTGATGTTGCGGTCAATAAATTTACTATGGAACGTTACCAGATGCGGATGTTTGATGATTTGCCCGATGTAAATGAGTAAGTTTATAAGCTATGAGCAGTCGGGGGTAAGTATCGAAGCCAACGACCGGATGGTCGAGCGAATCCAGTCGTCTATGGCTGGTACGTTCGGTCCTCGTGTGATGGATTTGCCGGGCGGCTTTGCGGGTCTTTTTCGGCTTGACTATGACGAGAGGCTGTTCAAGAAGAATTACAAAAGGCCGGTGCTCGCGGCGTGCACGGACGGCGTGGGCAGCAAAGTTCAGCTCGCAGCGATGATGCCCAAGTACGATACGGTCGGGATAGATCTGGTAGCGATGAACGTAAATGATATGCTGACGCTGGGTGCGGAGCCTTTATTCTTTCTTGACTATCTTGCGGTCAATAAACTTGAGCCTGAAGCGGTGGCCGAGATGGTAAGAGGCGTTGCTGAAGGCTGCAGGATGGCGGATTGCGCGCTTCTTGGGGGTGAGACTGCGGAGATGCCGGACACGTATAAGAAAAACGATTTCGATATGGCGGGCTTTGCCGTCGGCGTCGTCGAGCGCAGGAAAATCATAACCGGCAGAAATATTCGCAAAGGTGACGTGATTTTAGGTTTGGCATCGAGCGGTCTGCACAGTAACGGCTATACGCTTGTTCGCAATATATGTTTCAAGGCGAACAATCTGAAGATGACCGACAAAATAGATGAGCTCGACGGGGCAAAGCTCGGTGATGTATTGCTCGAGCCGACGCGGATTTATGTTCGAGTGATAGTGAAGCTTTTGAGCGGGTACAAGGTCAAAAGAATCGTTCACGGTATGGCTCATATTACCGGCGGCGGGCTGGCGGGCAATATCGAGAGAATTTTGCCGAGAAGCTGTGATGCTGCTATAAACAAATCGAGCTGGGCTGTGCCTAAGGTGTTTGGCTTTCTGCAGAATAGAGGCCCGGTCGAAGAGGCTGAGATGTACAGGGTCTTTAATATGGGCATCGGGTATGTTTTAATCGTTGCGGAGGATTTTGCCGACTCGATATCGAACAAGCTCGGCCATTACGGCGAGAAGGTCTATAAAGTCGGCAGAATTACAAGCGGTGCGGGAAAAGTTATTATAAAATAAAATGACCCAAGTAATGCTGACATATAGTTCATGTTGCGTTCAGAGCTTAAGTCGCAGTACCCTTCGATGGTTCGACCTTGCTCACCACAAGCAGGCTCAGGGCAGGCCGGCGACTGCTAAACGGCACGGGCTGGAAGCCCGTGTTACTTTGCAAAATGTTTTTTGGTCTTGATAATGAAGGAGATTTAAGATGAGATGGAAAGACCTAAAGCTGATTATGATTGTGGTAGTGATTGGGATTATTTTTTGTGCGGCGTCATACGCTATGAGAAGTAATGAAGCGGATGTGCAAAAGAACTCTGCCGAGGCTGTTGAAATGGGTGAGAGTGAACGCCAGATAACAGAAGCGGAGGTTCCTGCGGTTGTTTTGGCGGCTCTTAAGAAGCTTGCAGGCGGAGCTAAAATTACCGAGTTTGCAGAAGAAATCGAGTACGGCCACACTTTCTATGAGGGTTCGTGGAAAAGCCCTGACGGAAGAAACGTAGATTGTTTAGTAACGTCAAGCGGCGACCTTGTTGAAATCGAGGAAGAGATTCAGGCTGGTAAGGTGCCCGCTGCGGTTATGAAAGCGGCGTGGAAGGCCGCCGGCGAAGATACCAGGCTGGCGTTCGAGAGAAAGACGATGATTCTCTACGAGGTCAAATTCCAGAAAGGCGATAGCGGGCAGGAATTGCTTCTGAGTCCTGACGGCCGCTGTGTCGAAGAAGCGAGCGATAAAGGCAAAGCGGTTGAAGACGAAGATAATGATGACGATGGCGACGAAGATTTAGATGATGACGACGATTGAAATAACACGGCCAGGATGGCCGTGTTACCATGGGCTGGAAGCCCGCGGTACGATTTGAGTCCGAGTCGCCGTACCCTTCGACGCCGCTCAGGGCAGGCTGGCGACTGCTAAACGGCACGGGCGGGCCCGTGTTATGATGTGTATCGAGTCCTGTTAGATGATTAAGTCAATAATCAGGCTTTTGGCGGGGGCTATATTATACGGCGGTTTTGCCGTATATCTTTATCAGCCTTACTTTGGAAGTTTCGAGCGGTTTCAATATGTACTTGTCGTAAGTGCTGTCGGCGGCGGTGTCGGCTGTTATCTTTTGAGCAGGCGGTGGACGAAGTCATTTTTCGGCTCGTTTTTTGCCGGAGCGATTTACGGGTTCGGGCCTTTTATGCTCGGCCTGTCGGGCTATCATCCGGCGGTATCGGTCCTGGCGGCGAGTATTCCGTGGTTATTTTTGCCGGCAGGCTTGTGGCCGAGGGGGAAGCTGCGTGCACTGCGGGCGGTTTTGAGTCTTTTGCCCTTTGCAGCGGTAATTGTTTTTTTTCAGGCTGCGGAGCATTTTCGATTTTATCCCGTGCCGAAAGGTACTGCGATAGGGACGATTGACCTTTTGGGTTTATTATCAGCTTTGGTGGCGGCGAAACGGGGTCCTGTTCTTATCGGCTTTTATCATATACCGATTGCAGCTTTGATTATCGGTATTGCGATGCTGATAAAAGCAAGGCGTCTTGGGACGATTGCAATTATTGCCGCGAGTATTGCCGCCAGTTTTTATGGGCAGGTTCTGTCGGTCAGTCCTTTTATGTGGTTTTCGATTGCGGCTGTGTGTTTGTCGATAGTAATCGGTGTTGGTATTGACGGCCTGGCACTGACGGGAGCGGCTGACAGGAAATGGATTCTTGCGGCAGAGATTATAATGCTGTCACTTGCGATAGTGACGTTATTGATGGCGAGCAAATATTTCCAGACCTTTTTAGGTCTGGGGGCCGGCTACGCAAGGGGCTTCGTTGAATCGGGGAAGATGTATATACTCGGTGCGGCTGCGATGGGTATTTTGTTTTTTATGGCGCGGACACAAAAGCAATTGACATTCGTAAAGCTGATTTTGCTGTCGTGTGCGGTCGGCGTTGATATATTTATTTGTGCACAGTATGTAATTGATTGTGTTATGTGAAAAAAAGCTTTTATTTAATACTTGACAATGACGGTAGAATTCAATACAATCGGTGACAGTTGGAAACGGGGCCTTATCGCATAATCGAGCGGGACAGGAGGCTGATTCGGAGGACAAAAATGGAGTGTAATAATCACCGGAAAGGGGCGGGAAATTTCAGCAGGTTTTTGTCAATCGTTTTCATTTCGGTTTTATTATTTTTTACGAGTTTTATTTCGGCTGAGCCTGTAAATAGAGAAAAAGCGGAAAAGTTAGTTGTCGGCTGGCTGAAGGCTGAGGAGCGGCCGTTGGGGGCAAAGCTCGGCGGGACGATAAGAGAGACCGTCGTCTATAACGATGAGGCCGGCGATGTGCTGTATTATGTTATCTATCTTGAGCCGGGCGGTTTTGTAATTGTTGCGGGAGACGATTCGGCTGAGCCGGTTATTTGTTTTGCAGAGGCCGGTGAGTTCGACCCATCCGAGGATAATCCGTTAGGCGCCCTTGTCAAAAGAGATTTGCCCAACCGTATAGCTGCAGCCAGAGCGATGCCGAAGGCGAGCGTGCAGGCATTAAACAACAAGGAAAGATGGGACAGGCTTAGCGGATATGCCGAAAGCGGCGATATGGGAATTCTCGGTGTTGATGTGGTGAGCGACGTTCGTGTTGAGCCTTTTGTTTTGAGCGCGTGGGGACAATCGACTATTGGCCACATTATTGGTTATCCGGCGTGCTATAATTATTACACGCCGCCCTACGGTGCAGGTGACCCTGACAATTATCCCTGCGGCTGTGTTGCGACTGCGACGAGTCAGTTGATGCGTTATCACGAGCACCCGGCGAGCTATGACTGGGCTAATATGCCGCTGGAGCCTGATTTGGGCACGCCGGAGCCGCAGCGGCAGACAATAGGTGATTTGTGCTTCGATGTTGCCGAGGCTATCGATACCGATTACGACCCTGACGGTTCGAGCGCATCTCTGTACGATGCCGACATTAAGCTGGTTTCGAGCTTCGGCTACTCGAATTCCATTTATGGAGTTACTCCCTCAATAGGTTCGGTTCTCAATGCGATAATTAATCCTAATCTGGATTCGGGCAAAGCAGTTATCCTCGGTTTTGAGGGTCCCGACGGCGGGCATGCGGTTGTTTGTGACGGTTACGGCTATAACTCGGCGACGCTTTATCATCATTTGAATATGGGCTGGGACGGCTCGGACGACGCCTGGTATAACCTGCCGATAGTGGATGCGTACTATTACTATGATATCGTTGACGACTGTATATATAATGTTTTTGTGTCCGGGACGGGCGAGATTATAAGCGGTCGGGTGACGGATTCAGGGGGCAATCCAATTCCGGCTGTCACGGTGACGGCGACCGCGTCGGGGGCCGGGCCTTACGTTGCGGTTACCAACGGCAAAGGCATATACGCCCTTGCGAACGTTGCATCGAATAAATATTATACATTAACAGCGAGCAAGCCCCCTTATGAATTTGCGAACAAAAATGCATCGACAGGCCAATCGAGCGATTCTAGGATTACGAGCAACTGCGGTAACGTGTGGGCTGTCAATTTTGTCTCGCAGGGCGAGTCACCGCCTGTGGCGTATGAGCAGGAAATCGAGACGACCTCGGGGACGATTGAGACTATAACGCTGCAGGCGGGCGACGACGGTCTGCCGAATCCGCCAGGTCAGTTGCGTTATATAATCACACAATTGCCGGGTCGCGGCAGACTCACGGACCCCGGCGGCGGTGTGATATGGGATTTGCCTTATGTGATTTTAGGCAACGGCAACGTCGTCGAGTATCAAAGCTGCGGTTATTATGCAGGGCCTGACAATTTCGAATTTGTTGCGAACGATTACGGCACAGCTTCGTCGGGCGGTGACAGTGAGCCGGCGACGGTGAGTATCGATGTCGATAATGTTGTATATACCACATTCGAGCTGCAAACGAACCTGTACGCATACTGGCCTATGCATACAAATTACCATGACAGCCGAACGCAGGTGATATATCTGTCAAATGAAATTGGAGATGCCAAAACGATAACCGACCTTGCACTGGACGTTTACCAGGTGCCGGGACAGATGCTTAACAACTGGACGATACGAATGAAACATACCAGCAAGAACTATTACCCCGGCTATCCATATTTTGAGACGGGCGGCTGGACGATTGTTTACCAGAACAATGAAACAATAAGCTCGGCGGGATGGCAGAATTTTCACTTCCAGAACGCCTTCACATATAACGGCACAAGTAATTTGATGATAGATTTCAGTCACAACAACAGCTCTTACTCCTATGATGGTTATTGTATGGTCTCGGATATGAGCCTTGACCGCGTAGTGCTGTCATTCGCAAACAGTACTTACGGTGACCCGCTTGACTGGTCTGATTCCTACTGCCCGGGAATATATCTTTCATCGGGTGTTCCGAATATTAAGCTTACAGGGACGGTGCCCGCGGAGCCGCTGACAGGTGACTTCGAGCGGGACTGCGACGTTGATTTTGTCGATGTGGCAATTATGGCTGAGGCCTGGCAGAGTCAATTCGGCGAGCCGGGCTTTAACGAAGACTGCGACATTGTGCCGGATAACGAAATCAACACCAAAGACCTTGAGCAGCTTTTAATGAGCTGGCTTGCCGATGCATTTTAACTCGGGCTTGGAGCCCGTGTTATCACGGCCAAGATGGCCGTGATACAATTAGAATATTTCACGTTCGATTGTGCCGAGATAGAATCGGCCGTCCCTGCGCATAAAGTTTATGATTTTGTCTAATTGTGTGTCGATGAACTGCTGCTGGTTTGAAACGATGCTTATCGCGATGACGGCTGAGAGCTTATTATCGTTATGTCCGACCTCGGCGGCGGAGACGTTGAACCGGCTGCGAAGCCGCTCGACGAGGCTCTTGACGATGCTGCGTTTGGCCTTGAGCGAATCCACGCCGGAAAGGTGCAACTGAGCTTTCAATACACCGACAATCATAAATACTCGATACCGGATTCTCGTTACTTGATTCTCGATTCTGGATATCGCCGTCACGTTTGTTCAATATAACACGTCCATCTTTGCAGTCTTACGATATCAGTGATAAATAAGGCTGTCAACAGAATCTTTGAAGACGCCCGCCTCTATTGTGATTGTTCTGGTAGTAATGAAGACCTATATCGATATAAAGCTTCACCTTCGCGAGTACAAAAAATTCAAATCTAAGTTCAGAAACAAGCTGCAATAATTTCCAAAAATTTTTAGCACTTTGAGATTAAAAATCATATAATCTCTTTTTTTGAGAGGACGTAGTATGACAGACATATTTAACGTGTACTGCGACGAGAGCTGCCATCTGGAGAATGACCACAGGCCGATTATGGCAATAGCAGCAGTATGGTGTCCGCTTGTAAAAACAAAACAAATTTCAAGAGAAATAAGACAAATCAAGTGTAATCATAATCTCAGCAGAGATTTTGAAATCAAATGGACTAAAGTCTCACCCGCAAAAATACAATTTTATCTCGACCTTGTTGATTACTTTTTTAGTGAAGACGGCCTTCACTTCCGCGGTGTAATTATTGAAAAACAAATAATCGACCACAAAAAATTAAATCAAACCCACGATGACTGGTACTATAAAATGTTTTTTGTTTTGCTGAAAGAGATAATCGACCCGAATTGCGGCTATCGTATATACCTCGACATAAAGGATACCAAAAGTGAAACCAAGCGCAAAAAGCTTGAAGAGATTTTGAAAACAACCAACTATGACGCAGCAGGTAATATAGTCGACAGAGTTCAACAAATACGCTCTAATGAATCAGAAATAATGCAACTCAATGACCTGTTAATGGGCGGTTTAAGATATTTCAACGAAAATCTAAAAACCAGCTCTGCTAAAGTTCAAATAATAGATAAGATTAAACAACTCTCCGGAAAGTCACTTAATCAGACCACTTGGCCAAAAGAGCCAAAGTTTAACATCCTGATATGGAAACCAGGGGGTGAAAGTTGAGTGATACAAACACACCCGGCTGGCTGCCAGATTTAATAAAGCTTGAAGATTTTTCCGGCGATTGGCAACGATACGAAGATGAAATCTATGCTAAGTTTTATACAGATTTCGTCGAATCGAAACCCTTCTTTTGTGGAAAACCCGTAAACATTACTAAGCAGATTGTCAAAGGCAAAGAAAGAGCTTTCTGGCATTTAATTCAAGAAGGCAAAATTGAAGAACACAGAACACCAGACCTACGAAGATGTGAAAGAATAAAATGGGTCAGAGCCATAATAGAAAACCAGGATGATTCAAGAGTAAAAAAATGGGAAAAACAAATCGGTAGACATACGCGTTGTTTGTTGTGGTTTAATGACGACTTCTTAGTGGTTTTGGAGAAAAGAAAAAGCTATTGGATACTCTGGACAGCATATTGTACAAATTGGGAACATACAAAGACAAGGCTAAGAAAAGAATATGAAAACTCCCAGAAATAGCCAACGCCGCCCAAAAGGCGGCGTTCGTACTCCTTCTACACATGGTAGATGAGCTATTTATATTATCGTAAATATACGGCCTGTGTTCAAGCATTTTTTCCCTTATTTTCATAAGTATCTACAAATAAGTTACTTGCGGCATATTTTTATCTCTCGTGCAGCCAATCTCTCTGGTTTATTTTTGCTTTCTATCCTCTTTTTTATGTTGTCCAGGACCGCAGGCAATACCTCGCCGAGACGCTGCGGCTCAGTATCTCGTCGCTCATCGCTCGTCTCCCGTCGCTCGATTTCAACCTCGCTTTTTTCGAGTGTTTCAGGCATAAAAATCTCCTGTAGTAACTGTCACAAGCGGCACAAGCAATTTTCTATTAATTCTTAAAATTAACACGGCAAAAAAGTTTTGAAACAATATAGATTTCCTTGTGTTGCCTGTGACAAACTCATAAAATCACCTTTTCTGCAACGGTGTTTTTGATTTCAGAATCTTCATTCGCTGCTAAACCCTCAAATACCCAGTTTCTAACTGAACCAAATCTTGTCTGTACCTTCTTTATGTTTGGGAAGGCTCGTTTTACCTCTTTGCCGAGGTTACTCGAATTCAGCGGGCGATAACCGTTCTCCAGACACCAGTTGACGTAAGAATCATAAAGCTCTTTACAAACAACCGAGTCAAAACCCAGCGAAGTATTAAAATTCTCCAAAAGAAACGTTCTCGCGGGATTGACGTCTCTGCGATACTGCTCGATGGCGGCTTTGCATCTTCGCGGCTCGACGAATCTGCCGGCGGCCTTGAGCTTCTGCAGGCCTTCAATCGCCCAGTTGAATATTGCCGGCAGCTCGCAGCAAAGCTCATCGACCAGGCTGTGATTCTGTCTGTCGGCTTCAATCGTTACGTCGAAGGGTACGAACAGCATCCGCCGCCAGATGCCGCTCGATTTATCAGCGAAGTTCGGCAATTGATTCGTGCTGAGCATAACCTTCGCCGTGGGTTTCGAATGAATCGGCTCTTTGTATTTTCGCTGGAACGTCATCGCATCGGCACTTGTGAAGCTTTTCAGTGCGGTCTCTGCGAGCTCGTCCAGCCGATGACTCGATTCGCTGGTCGAGTTCAGGCTTTTGCCGAGAGTCGAATACAGCGAGAACTGCTGCGAGAAAAGTGACAGCGGTATATGGCTGACGTTTTCTTCGCCGACCATTTTCTCGATAATTTTGGTGAAGACGGTTTTGCCGTTGGCTCCTTCGCCTGCGATGAGCATAAATTTCTGATAGTCGTTTTGTGCCGTCAGGCAATAGCCCGACCACTGCTGCAAAAGCTCGATACGGTCACCGTCGCCGTCCATCACGTCATTGAGAAATCTCAGCCATCTGTCGGGTTTTGCGTCAGGGGCGTAATCATAGGGCAGCTTCGAGACGCTGAAATAGGCAGGCGTATGCTTTATGAAACAATCGCCCTTTTCGGGATGTTTCATCAATACTCCGTTTTCGAAAACGAATGTCACCACGCCGAACTTTTCTCTGCCGTCATCCCAGGCATTAAGGTCTCTTTGCTCGCAAAGGTGGACGCCCTCAAAGCTCGATACGCAAAGCAGTACATTATTGACGAGCTGAGCTGTGATTCGAATATGCTGGTCATCATCGCAGATTGTGCTGTTAGCATTCAGGCCTCTGAGGTGACTTACGATTTGCTTTTTTGTCTCGGCGTCCGAGAGCTTTGTGTATTTTCCATCCTGCCATTTGAAGAACTCGTCCCGCCAGTTTCGAAGCGAGTAATCGGCCTGCATCATAAGAGCTTTTGAGAGCTTTGATTCCGGATTCGGGTCCCAGATGTGGTTTGAAATCAAAAAGCCCTCGGCGAGCCTGTCCGGGTCGGCGAAAAAATCCCTTTTCGAATTTGTCATTTTCATTCCTGTTAAAGCTTTTTTCGGATTATTATTAGCTTGACTCGTCCTTTCGCTGTTGTTTATATTAATGACCGGTTATGCGGATTCGATTTATCGTATAGATGTCGGATATTTTTTTAGGAGAACGAGCTATGTTTAAGTTAATTTTAGCCATAGGTCTTTGGATCGCTGTTGTTTCTTTTGCAGTAACGGTAATCCTGTATATTTACTCTATGATTGAGCCATCCTTTAATAGTAGTAATCTTTATTATTTAGCCGCTATCACCTCATGGTCCTTTTGCTTCAGTATTGTCGCTGCGGCTGCGGTCGTCATCTTTTCCAAAAAAACCGAGAAGAAAGATTAATAAAACGCCCATCAGCTTTTTAGCTCTGCAACTATTGTCTTGGTCTCCGTTGACTGGTTTTTCTGAGCTTCTTTGAAGGCTTGCTCGCTGTCTGCGTTCAGCTTTTTGAAAAGCTCGTTCCCCTCGACAATCTCTTTTAAGGCCTTCGATTTTGCCCGTGCCTCTTTTAAGAATACAACAGCCTTTGTGCCGTAAACGCCGCCTATCAATGCACTTATAGCGATAGCCAGCTCCAGCCCTGCGTCTGTAAGCTCCCAGACGTCCGGCCTTTCGCTTGAATCCGAAATCGCAGCCTGTGTGATTGCGAAACTATTGTCACTCAGTAAATCCTCAGCAGTTTCTGCCTGCGGGTATTCCTTCGGCAGGCCGCAATAGGACACGAACGCTCGACTCTGAACCTCGCTCAGGTTTGCAAGTGACTGCAGCTCAGCTGAGGTGACTTCGTCTTCTGCGAGCTCAGCCGTCATTGACGTTGTGCGATTGTGCAGCCATGCGTTCTGCTTTTGCGTTTCGTTCGGTGCAAAGCGCAGACTGTCACAGCCGACAACAAATACAAAAAACATTACCGTTACGAACAGATACTTTCTCATCGTCTCTCTCCTAAATCGTTAAAGGTTTCTGTTTGCGGATTTTCACCGTTTATATGTTTTTCGATTGCTCTTATGCGGTACTCGAATGCGATTGATTTGTCCTGCAGGCTTTCGATTCTGCGCTCGAACTTTTTTTGACAGTCCAGCAGCACTGTTACATCTTTCTGCAGCATATCAAGCTGTCTCTGAAGGTTCACCCAGCTTCCAACTATAAGCGAAGCCAAAAGCAAAAGTTGAACGAGCACCGACACATTCACCTGCCGATTCAGTTTCCAGCCTTTGCCGTTACCGTTTTCGTTTCTCTTGTCTTCCATCTCGTAGCCTCTAATTTCAACATTCCTTTATGTAACACGGCCATCCTGGCCGTGTTACCACGGGCTGGAAGCCCGTGGTACATTATGGTTTTGCATAAAAGACGTTTTTGTCACCGACCCTGCAAACCACGATATAGGTACCTGCAGATAGTTGTCCGGTCTGGGTGAATGATTCTGCGAGGTTGAACGCTTTTATTTCGCCGCCTATCTCTATAGGCAGTGAGCCTTCAAGTCCTATTGCGACCGGGCTCACGTTATAGACGTTATACGACGACAGGCTTTTAACCTTCGCCGCAAGCACCTGGGCGATCGAGCCCGGACTCGCGGCAACCGCTTTTTCAGTCAAGTCCAGACCGCTTCTGGCAAGCCGCTCTAAGGTTTGTCTGCTTTGGGTTGTCTGCGATTGAGCGTTCATAGCAAACCTCTCCTTTGTTTTTTGATTGTCAGTTTCGTAACCTGGTTTCTAAAATCCATCTGCACGCGCTCGAGCCAGGCGATGCTTCGGTTGTCCGTCTTCAGTCCTAACAAATCTCTGCTCTCAGGACTCGAAACAATCGCGTCACCCGGACTATAGTCGAGTGACAGGTGCAGCGTCTTTACCTCGAAGCTCTCATTCGGCTCGATTGTGCCGGCCGCCTGTCTGCGGACATACTCTCGCAGGGCTTCGTTGTCGTCGGCTTCGTCGGCCTCGCCCAATGTATCGTTTTGCGAGTTTGCAAAATTGCTTTTGCCCGTAACCTTGCGATACCTGAATTGTCTGGGCAGTGTGAATACCCTGTCAACGACGGGCAAAACCGAATTTACAGGCCCGTCTGCTATTTCGCAGCTCAGCCTTTCGTCGCTTACCACCGAAGCCGTGAGCCTGAATCTCAAGACGCCTTTCATCGCCGCAACGTACGTGAATACGTCGAGCCTGTCACTCGAAAGCCATATTCCGCACTCGTCGAGCCGGTTCTCGAACGCACCTAAATATTGCAGCCAGTGCTCGCCGTCGTCGTAAGTGACCTCGAGAAAATAGCCCATCGATTTGCCCTGCTTGTCACAGCTAAGCGCAGGCCAGAAACGCCTGTGCTTTTTGACGTAATTACTGTTGCCGAAGACCGGCGAGAAATCGTAAGCGTCACCCTGGTTATAAGGCTCTTTCGTATAGTCGCCCGCTTCGTTGAGAATCCATCTGCGGTAAACGTCCTTGACCTCGATAAAGTTAGGGTTCGTCGAAGGCGAATATAAATCGTAATTAATCTCTTCGAGGCTCGCGTCCCAGCCTTTGGCGAGCTCAAACGTCGCCTCGAATATTTTATAGTCACCTCTGCCGATATACCTGTTTGTCACCGGCTGTGTTTTTCTGCTCGAAAGCTCGGTGACATTCGTACCCGATATGCTCAAGGCCAGGCCGGCTTTTTGACAGTTCAGTTCGACCGTTTTGCCTTTACCGTCTTTGTAAAATATTATCTGCTGGGCCGGCCCTGTCTCTGTCATCGCAAGTGTGAATCTGAACCTGATACCCGCACGCTCGCAGCATCGCTGCAGAGCATCGAGCAGGCCCAATCCCGTAACATCAAGGTCGTAAAATACCTGCCCCTCGGTAAGCGCTTCGAGCCGTTCCAAAGGCTGAAATTGCAGTGCCCCCGCCGGCACATAAACGCTCAATAGATAATTGATAACCTCGGCCAAACTGAATAATCTGCTGTTAGAACTCTCGTTCGCGAACAGCCTGACACTCCTGCCGTTATGCAAAACCGTTTGCTCACTTGCGTTCGGCTCAGAGGCCTCGTTAAAGGTTGTATCAGGCCCGCCGATAAACATTACACTGCCGTCGTCTTTTGCGACGAGCTGGCCGAATACCGTGAGCCGCTCAAGCTCGCAGTTCAAGTCTCTCGCTGTTACCTCGATTGACGGACCGTCGGCATCGAGGCTGCTTTCGACTTTTTCTATCCTGCCGATAAATATCGGCACGCTGCCGACAGATGCCCCTTCATCAAATAAATATTTAATGCAGATGCTTTTTCCCGTCTCGGGCGCAAAACTGCTATCGTTACTTTTCAGTTTCGCCGAGCTGAAATCATTAAAGCCGGCACGTACAATTGTGACAAGCTCAAGCTGCGAGCATAAGCTGCCGTCATAAAAAACTTCAGCCCGCCCAGCCGCTATCGACAGCTCACTTTTCTCAGATTGATAAAAATCAACTCTGTTCGACATAAAAAAACCGCTCCCTAAATCGCCTGCACATCCAAAAGCACAGGCGGCTCATATACTCTCGAAATGATATCGAGCGTGACAGTCGAGATGTCAGCTTCCGTCTCCGCATTATCTTCGGCTCTTACGGCAAAGCTGTACCTTCCCTCGCCTTCGGCCGTAACATCACAACTGTAAAAACCTTTGCCTGCATATTGTTTTGTCGCTATCGCATTTTCATAATCAATCTCACCCGTACCGTTGTCACCGTAAACATTGAAATTAACCGGCTCACTTTCCTGTGCGAGCGGACAATAATACCAGGCGAGCCTGACAGTGCCGTCCGACACCTGCTCAGCCCTTAATCCATAAACCGCATTCGGTCTGGCTGCGACCAACCTGCCTTCACTGTCAAACTCGATCCTGGCAATCGCCTGCAGACCACGCTCGCAATCCCCGACAAAATTAGCCCTGCGAACCGCGTAGTAATACCTCTGTCCGTTCTCGTGCGGAACATAGCCCGGCACCGTTATCTCGATTGGCTCAGACTCTGTTACCAGCAGGATATTCTCAAAATCGATTGTCCAGAAGCTGCCGCCTCGATAGAGAATCGCACAGCCGTCGCGACGCACCCAGAACCAGCCTGAAGTAAGTACCGTCCCGAGCTTAAAAGCGTTGGAAGTCATACCGCCAAATAACGCATCTCTGTAAAATTCGATATCCATCAGCTCGGTGTCCTCGTAATCTCGGTGTCACTGTCAGCAGGCGTATGTGTCAGCAGCGGCGTCGCTCCGTCGTCGTCGTAATAAACAACCGCTCCGCTTGTCTTGTCCTGAACCGCCTTGTTGACAATTGACTTCGCCGCCTTCTCAATAGCTGTATGCTCGGTCTTTATTGTGAAATGCAGCGGCACCGCATCGGTGTGCGTGAACAAAAGTCCTATGATGTCGGCGTCTATCTCTGCTGCTGTAAGATTGACCTTCCACTGCCCGTTGCCGGCGTGTATCGGTGTATTGGTCAGTGACGCCTGGCTGCCGCCGTCTTTGGTTATGTAGCCGTTGACAGTCCCGCTTGTAATCGCCGAGCCGTCGGCGGCCTTTATCATCTCGAATGCAAAACCTGTTATCGCATTATTTTTTACAAATCCCATCTCAAGCTCCTAACAAATTATTTGCTCCTCTACTCAGAGCGGGATTAAAACCGGCAAATCCCAAATCCAGATTTTGAGTATAACCGTCATTTGTATTCGTATTGTTATTATCATCATAGGTTGCCAAAGCATAAGCATATTGATAAACATTTTGTTGCCCAGGCGATGCATAAACATAAAGCATCTCTTCAAGACTGCTGCCCGCCTCGCCGTAATAATTGCCCGTGCAGATAAAAACCCTCAGCATCCCCGTACCGGAAGGACCGCCAATATACACACGTTCAACAGTTACATAATAATTGGTTGAAGGCTGTGGCCCGGGCGCAAGCCATGTATCGATATTACTTGCGCCATCTTCTATATAACCGGCATATACAGTTTCAGTATCGTCGTAACTGATAACAATTATGGCGTCGCCACCTGCATTCCTGAGTGCTTTTTCATCGCCTAAATAATTCGACAGCATATAGTGAACCGCCCTTGCGGTGTTCTGCATATTTGAGAAGCTCATCTCGAATTTGTGGGTGGAATCCTTATTGAAAAAACCGCTGCCAAAATCTTTATACAGGTATGCCGTATCGTATCTCGAACGCAAATTCGCCCACGATACTTTTGTCGAGCTCTCTATCGTGACATCTGCCCCCTGGTCTACCTCTGTATATTCGTTAAAATTTTCAAAAGGCATCGCTTACCTCCCCAAGGTCAACCTCTATCGGTAAAGCCGAATACTTATCCTCGACTCTCGCTCTTTGCGTGCAGAGCTCTTCGGCAATCTCGTTTGAAAGCACTTTGAATTTGCCGAAAAACTTCTGCCAGTCGTCTTTGCTTAGTTTTTCCGCGTATGGATATGCCTCTTTTATTTTAGATGGAATCTTCTCGTACTTGGACTGTGTAATACCGACATCCGCCCACGTTGAAAACTGGTTATAGAGCAATCTCGCTTTTTCTTTCGCCCTGCAGATGAACTGATATTTTTCCTCGCTCGTTGTATAGTCTGCTGGAAATTTCATTTATCTTCCCTTCAATAATCCAATCGCTATGCCTGTTCCGTCCAGTCGCCGTTTTTGGCGATTGTCACCCAGTCGCCGTTCACATCAGCGGTAAGCGTCATACTCTCGCCGATTGCATCCGCCGACTTGTATTTGCCCGCTGCCTGTCCGCTCGTGTCCCTGATAGCTGCACTGCCCGGCTCAATCCGCAACTCATTCGCCGACTGCACCGCGAAGCAAAACACCGTCCCGGCAGCCGCAGATTCCGGCAGCGTAAGAGTTACCACACCACTCGCACCGAGATTGGTGTGTACACTGCCCGACTCCGCCTGCGAGAAACTATCATCGCTTGTGTGCGCTTCGATATCTTTTTTTATCCCGCCAGCTGAAAAGGGAAGATAAAGATTGTGCTCCTCTCTGGCGTCAGCTATCGATTGTATCGCACCAGAAGACGTCGCAACCACAGCCAGGCGTATATGCGGAACCGTCTTCATATCAGGAAAACTTTCGTACTCGTCCGTTACCAGCTCACCGTCCCCATCCAGATAAACATATATCGCATCTTTGTCGTCCGCTAAGGTATTGCCGCTCGAACCCCCGTAGCTTACCAGCTCAGTCCCAAGCCAGAACGCCCCGCTCTTTACGCCTATGTCCAGCCCGCCCTCGTCAAAGACCCGCAAATCGTTCGCCCTTCTTGTCGCAAGTAGCAGCCGGTACAATAATTTCCTGAACTGCAGATAATAAGGCGATGTCCCTGTTGGTATATATTCAACACCTGTTTCTGTGTCACTTTCAATATTCAGCAGCTCATTGTCACTCGGATATACCTCTGCCATAACTTTCTCCTTGCCTTAATTTATCCCCAAAACCATTTTTTTCTCAGACTCATCGAATGAAATAACACACAAATCCTCTACACCTTTTGCCGCAGGCTCAACGAATATTTCTCCGCTCTCAATGGGCTCGCTTTCATCACCTTCTGCGTCGATAATCTTCACAGCGAACTTATATACGCCCGCTCCCAGCTCGCCGCTTACCCACTCAATCATGTCTGCATCAACGCCGAATCCTCCCCATCCGTAACAACCCGCGCCGAATCCGACACCCGCAGACCAGTCCCTGCCGAAATCACTTCTGCCGAATCGGCTCATCCCGAATCCGCCTTTGTCCTGCCAGTCCGCCCAGACCTCTATCGGCTCGCTGTTAACAGGATTTTCATAATCAATCTCGCCCGTACCGCTATCGAAATAAATATTAACCATAGCACCGGCAGACAGGTTCTGCTCCCGCAATACACTTATTTTCACCCTGCCGCTTTTACCCTTACTGTAGGCAGGCTCGCTGCCAAAATCTACATCAGCCTCACACGCATCCACCGCAAAAACTTCTATACGAACAGACGACGAAAATGAGCTCGGTATCTGAACAAGCATCTGCCTTTGCTCCGTCCCATCGCTCGTTGCGTAGTATCTGCAGTTGACATAAACCTGGTAGAATTTATCCTGCCACGATGACCGCCACCTCAGCAGAACCGTCCTCGGCACAGCCGCACTGTCACCGTCTCCCCAGACGCCCGCCGGAAGTTCAAACGCCCTGACTCCGCTTATGCCTTCGCTGATAAGTCCCATTTTATACTCATACCAATTGAAATTTCCCGTTAGTCCGCGGATAACTAACTTCAGAACAATGAGTTATAATCTTACCCGCGGGAATTTTTACCCTTAAGGTATAACTATACCTTCAACTGCATGTACTCGATTTCATAGCCGGCAACGACTCCACCGCCGCTTTCGTTTTTTTCCGTCACCCTGAATTTGTCCATTCGCACATTCTCGAACACTCGTCCTTCATTCGTCACAAGAGTATGAGCCTTGCCGTCCATCAACGACGATATCTGCTCTGTCCGCTGCTGCATTTGTTGCGAGCTCACAGCACGCATCCGGCCTTTCTGTTTTATCTTTCTGCCGCGACCGCCCAAATCTATACTCACAACTCCGTCAAGTCCCGCCACGGCTCGCCCTTTAGCCTCTCGCTGCGCACTGCCAGCTTCAATCTCTAAAAGCTGTTCATCGAACAAAACCTGTCCATCCAGCGTCGTTCTCATTTGAAATCCCCTTAAGTACCACGGGCCCGCCTCGCGGCGAGGCCGCGGGCTTCCAGCCCGTGGTAACACGGACATCTTGTCCGTGTTATTGTTAGTCCCGTGACAATCTTATAGAGCTTCCGTCTAAGGTCAAATCCGCAACGCCGTCGCCATCGGTATCAATACAGACCTGGCATCGCTCTCTCGCCTTTTCGAAAAGCTTTTTATAATGCAGACTCTTGGCCCAGAAGTTTTCATCAGTTGCACCGCTCGCCAGCATCGCGTAAACGCTCGACAAAACCAAAAACACAGCCGCCGGCTTTAATACCTCCGCGTCGATGATATCCTCCGCCTCTATTTCAGAGTTGGCCTTGCCGGGCCCGATTCCAAAATATTCTGTCAAACGCAAACCAGACTCGACTATCTGAGGCTCAAACGTGCTCACCCGGTAATAAATCCCCGTCCCCGCAGGCGGCGCTACCGCCTCCGCCTCACTCTCAGAACGTATCACCGAAACCGTAAGCTCCGTCGCTGAATCAACCGAAACAATCTCATACACCCCCTCAATCGAACCATCCGGGCTGCGAAGATAAATCACGTCACCTGCCCCAACATCAGCCGCTACAAAGTTCCCTCCGCTCGCACTGAAGCTCGTCCCGTTTGTTTGACCGTCATCACCGCACACCTGCACCTGCCATGGAAGATGAAGCTCGCCGAACAGTACCGGCTCATACTTCGCTATATCGATATCATTACAAAATTTAATCATTCCAGTCCGCCCCTTCTCAAATTTTCAAGCCGTTCGCCTGATTATTCCGTATGGCGGACGACACCAAGCCGCCCGCCATACGCACCGACCCGAACCTTAACTTGTTGACAGGCCCCGGATAAGACCATGGGCCGCCTCGTTCTTCAGCTCCAGCGTGTACTCGCCGATAAGCTGACCGCTCTCATAGTCACCGCCGCTCGCCAGGGGCTTAAAGTGAAAGCTTCTGCCCGCAAGCGGAAGAACACTCGATCGAGATGAATCCACAAAAAGTACTGCATCCTGCGGCAGCCATCGTGTCGTCACCACCCTGCAGACCCCGAAGTCACTCTCATAGATGCTTATCATATCCTTGTAGGTGACATCACCAGCCGAAAAGCTTCGTGAACCGTCGGCAAAACCGTTCACCTTCCGCTTTTGGAATCCGCCCACAATAATCAAATCCACGTTGCCGCTGCTGCTCTCCCAAATCCTGCGAAGAACATAATTGACCTTCGCCTCATCAAGGTCGCTGCCCGAAGGAAAACCGCTGTCGCCCGTATGGAAAATGTTAGTCGCCAGATGCTGAATTATCCCGTTTATTGTTCGACGAACCGTCCCGCTGCCCTGCGGCTCGCTCGAAGGCTCTCCGCCGTTAATCACCGTGTTCTCAAGGTCGCGCAGCAGCTCGCGAAGCCGTTCCTGCTTCTGATAATCCATCTCATCTGCCAGACCCAGCTGACTCGCTGCCATATCCGAACCCGATACGTCAACTGCAGCCGTGAATATCTGCGTATAGTTGCCGCACCTGTTACGATTCGTAAACCTCACACCGGGCTTGTCTGCTCCCTCGAGCGCAGCATTACCCAGAATATTGATTACCTTCTCGTCCGCCAAATCCTCAGCCGTCGTACCTGCATAACCTCGAACCACTGTCAGCGTGTCACCATCAATCGCCGCCACCAACATCAGCTCTTCCGAGCCTTCAATCTGAATCTGGTCGCCCGCACGGAACCTGCTGCCGTTATCAACGTCAAACTCCGTATCGACATCAGGGTCCGTGAACGTATTATCATTCACAGCGTCCTTGTTCGGCAAAAGCTCATCCTCAAGCCACTCGTGATGTGTGCTCACAGCCTCTCTTAACGGGTCACCAAGCGCATCTAAGAGCGGTGTCTCGTACGGTGATATTATCCCGATTAAATCGGACACGTCCTCTGCCAGTTCCGGCAAGGTAGTACCCGCCGAATATGTCGCTTTTCCTGTAAATGCCATAACAAACTCCTTAACTTTAACTCAACACTCAACACTAAACACTTAAAACTCAAAACTACAAAACGCTTCTTCTCAGCTTCAAATACTCCTGCAAATCGCCTCTGTCCCCTGAACCAGCCGCCCTTTTCGCAGCCTGCTCGAGTATATTCTGACCGGCCGACCTGCTCTTTACTCCCGATGTTTTTTTGACCATCAAATTTGCAGTGCCGGTTTTGCCGAATAGGTATTGCTTTTCCTTTTTCAATTGCTCGACACAGCCGTCCACGTCTTTGCTGTCACTGCCTTTGAGCCTGCTCTTTGCAAGCAGAACCGCTGCCTCCAAATCACCCGCTCCCTCCGCAGATAACTTGCGTACCAATTCCTGCTCAGTCTTTATACTCTCCAGCTCTCCTGCTGCCTCCGAAAGCTCTGCCTTCGTCTGCTCTAATTCAGCCGACAATTCCTCGTTTTTCTTCTCGGCACTCTGTGCCCTCCGCCGATATCGTATCGACTCCGTCAACGGAACAAGCTTGCTCCCGCCATCGAGTACCTGCTGTTCCACTTCTGTCTCTGACAGCCTCTCTTCGTCAACCTGACTCATATAACCTCCAAAAATAACTAATCGCTAACATCGTAGCCTAACTCTTTGAGTATCTGCTCACTCGATACACCGAGCTCCTTTTTCATCTGTGCCTCCTGAAGCTTCTCAGTCATATTTTCAGGCAGCGGGCTCGGAAAAATAACATCTACCGTCCTGTCACTCGCCGCCGTCTTATAAACGCCCGCCTTGTCGAGTATCTCCAAAACCATTCTGCATATATTCTTTATCCCTTCGCCATAGGTAAATCTCTTTCGTTCAGTCTTACTGAGCATACCCATCAGGGTCAGCCGAAGCGCAACCGCGCTCGTAAGATTGCCCACCTTGCCCCTGATTACGCCCGCTACTATCGGCGTCACCGAGCTCGTCTTGTCCATCGCTTCACGAATCTCGTTGATGTGATTGTCCTCGCTCGGCGTATGGTTGTCACCGCCGAACTCCTCAATCGTAGCTTCCATATTATCCGTGCACCACATCCTGCCGGGCGACACCGGCTTGTCCTCGAAGCCCTCGATACCCTTACCCAGATACATCTTGAAAGATTGAAATGTTATCCGGTTCGACCTGTCACTCAGCCTCGTATTAAGCTCGTCCTGCAGCGGTATCAAAGGCTCGACGTCGCTTATCCCCTCGTAGTAAAAAGGCTGCGCCAGATTCTGAATGTGAACCACCGGCAGAAATCCCCACGGCAAATCCCCCTCAGAAATAAGTTTGCGATTCTCATACCGCTGCCACGCATCCGAAGTGATAATCTCCGTCACCGCAATCGTCTCTCTGCTGTCCGTCACAGAACCTCCGCCCGATAAAAGACGCGACAGAAAAGTGCTCTTTCTGCTCACGGCATTTCTCTTCTGATAAAAATGCTGAACGTAATACCTGATTTTCCTGTAATCGGTCTCATCCAGAACCGGCAGTGCTCTCGGTGCTTCAATCAGTTCCAGCCCGATTTTCTGTGCCAACTGCAGCACATCTTCCAAACTTGTGTTTTGAAGTGAAGGAGAAGTGAATTTCTCGAAGATTTCTTCGCCAGGCCTGACGAAACAATCGACGAAACCGTAAACACCTCCGAGCACCGCCATATCCTGGAAAAACCCTATACCGCCGTTAGCCGAAAATACGGCCTTTAATATCGCCTCTATTTGCACCTTCTTTTGGCTGTCAGGCGATTTGGATATCAGACTCAGCGGCTTGCCGAACAAAAAGTCAACCGCTGCGTTTATTCGCCACGATATATCATTTTCTATTACAACCTCTTTTCGCTGTATGTCACCCACCGTTCTGCCGCCGAACACGCCCGTATTAGCCGAATGTACCAATCCCGTTATTCGTGCCGGCAGCCCGTACTCCTGGGCCTGTACATAGCATCTGCCGCTCTCGCTGACCTTTCTGCTGTACGTCCCGTTGCCGAAACTATCTACTATCGGATTCGCATAATATTCCCACAGCTTACCGAAATGTCTTTGAACCTCGGCCGAGCGTTCTTCGATAAGCCACTCGAGGAATTCCGCCTGAAGACCTTCGTCTCTAAATATCCCCGGCTCAAATCCCATATCAGCTCCTTTCATTCTGTCCTCTGCCATCCGTCATCTGTCATCCGTCCTCCGCTTTACGTCCTCTGCCCTCCGCTTGCCCTGAGCGAAGTCGAAGGGTCATACGCCCTCCGTCCTCCATAATTGGACCCCCTTGCACGATCTTGCGCGCTTTCGCGTTTTTTTAAAGGCGTGAGTTTTCGTAAGTGCTTATGTGGAAAGGATTAAAAAAAATTTCAAAAAAATCGATTTTTCTATTTACCCCCTTGCACGATCTTGCGCGCCGCCCCCGTTTTTAAGCTAAAAATGAACCCCGCTCTTACTACCCCCACCTCCATTTTTAAGCTAAAAACAACCCTTCGTGTTTAGTGATTTGACTGCTGAAAATCCCTTCGCCTCTTACTTCTGATGAAAAAAGCCCCCAATCCAAGAAGCAAAACCGTCACCGGCTCAGGGATAAGATACTCAAATGTATTAACAGAAAATTGACGATTATCCGCTCGATCATAATACCGACCACTTTGAAAAGAACTGAAAATATTAATGTCACCTAAGACAACAACTCTACCGGGACCGTACTCTCCGGCGATTACCAAAGCTTTATCTGTGCCTTCATACCACGCAACCTCTATTAGGTCACCGCTTGTTGACACTTCACCGACACTCTGAAAACCAATTTCACTAATTCCGTTAAATAATGGATGAGGGGCAAAATCCGATGTATAAACAGCATATGGATAACTCCCTATCTCCGAAACTCCAAGTGTAACGCCAAAAGCAGAAGCCACTGGCTGAAGCCTTTCATTAGAAGCAAGATTCATCTCCCCCATAATTAATAAGCCGCCACCATTAACCACGAAATCCTTGATTTTTTCGGCTTCTTCTGTTGTATAAGAAGTGAATTTTGAAGAACCAGCACAAACTACAGCTATATCATAAGATTCCGGATCATCTACTAAAAATCCATTATATGTGGTATCTATCTCAAATCCATATCCGGCAATATGATCGGAAAGCTCACTGAACCAAGCACTTGGAACATATCCGTATTCTCCATGACTCGCATCCCATAATACTGTTGCACCGGAAGCCTGAGCAGTCAATGCAAATAGAAAAATGATTATCCCAGTTCTTTTTTCCATCTCCCGTCTCCTTCTCCAAAAACCCCCCCCCGCCAACTAATAATCATTATAAATAAGATGTATCAACTATGTCAAGCAAAAAATGTGTTTTTATCGGACAATATGCAAAGATACATCACGCATTTAATCCATTGTAAGATTCGCCGATTAAGTCTTATGATATATTCGCCGCTGAAAACCTCTTCGCCTCTTACTTCTGATGAATAAAGCCCCCAATCCAAAAAGCAAAACCGTCCCCGGCTCAGGAACAAGATATTCGATGGTGTTCAGAGCAAGGCTCAAGTTATCGTATTCATACAAATATGTGTTGTCAAAGGGTCCTTTACTGATGGAATCACCAATTAAAATTGCTCTTCCATTACCAGGTTCTACTACTGCCATGATTGTATTTCCCTCGTATCGGGCTAATGAAATTCCATCTGTTAGGGATAATGTGCAGGCCAAATAAATTCCGAATTCATTAACTTGTGTATCTGGTAGATTTATACCATCCGTAACAAAGTGACCATAAGTTATATCAGTAATCACTCCTGAGCAGTCATTTTTGTTATACGTCACACCCCAACGAGATGAAATGGTATTACAGTTATCGGGTATGTTATCAATGGTTTGTCTACCTCCTCCTAACCATAGTCCGTGACCAGCCTCGACCCAATTAGAAATGATATTAGCTTCGCTCAAAGTGAGATCGTTTATTTGTCCAGGTAAAAATAGAACGTACGTGTCGAAACTGGCAAGAGCGTCTTCTGTAATTGGTGATGTGTTGTGATATATTGTATGTCCATTTGTCTCAAGCTCAAGTTCCATTTTATCTGTGAATCGTTTAGCATCCGAACTGTAGTAGTGGTCTATAAGTATTGTACCTGCAACTAGATTTGTAGTTGCCCTCAAAACAAGAGACGTTGTCAATATAGACAAAAATATGTATTTCATTTTCATTTTATTTTTTTAAAATAATATATTCTTTATTTTTAAATTTATCCCGGAATATTTTATATGGCTAATATTGTGTTAATTGTCTCCTTTTATTAAACTTTCTCCGAGTAATGTTAAGGTTACTATAAAGTTTTTTATTGCCTATGTCAAGCAAAAAAATATCGTTTTTATCGGACAATTTACAAATATACATCACGCACTTCATCCATTGTGAGATTCGCCGATTAACTCTTTTGATAGATTTGACACTTTTCCTCCGCTGTTCGAGTTTAAAAAAAATAAAGGGGGGAGCATATTGTTGTAATCGAGATAAAGGATTATTTTCCTTCTTACAGCTCAAAAAGGTTTCGAAGATATCGGCCTGAGGTATAACGGGTATTCACCTGATTGAAGTCGGTGAATATTACCCACATCCTTATATCACCCTGCCTCTCTTCTCACCAAATCTTTTCACCGCTGCTCCTCACTCTTTCTTTTCACCACACCTTCCTCACTCTTTTCTTTTCATCACCCCTTCTAATAACCTCTATCTCTTTTCAATATGCCCCCCTATATACTTTAAATTTTATCTTGACTTTAAATCGAGTCAAGAAAAAAAATGCTTTTTCAGTTTAATTTTTTGTGATTGTCAGCCTTTCTGTCCATAGCTGATTCGCCCTTTTTTCCGTCAATTCAGGGCGTAAGCCTTATCTTCTTTTATAAAAAGATAATAGAGCCGACCCTCCTGGTACGTCATCCCCGCGATTTTTCCCGCTGTATCGCCCACCCCGATATACATATCACACCTGCCCGGCGCGCGAATCGCCCCGCCCGTATCCTGGTCGAGTGCAAATCCGCTGTAAACCGATTTACTTATAACCCCGCCGCTCTCTCGCGGCAGATACGTCGAAACATAAGTTAACGCCGCCCGCGGAAAAATCGATTTATCAGTCGCTATCGAGCGCATCTCTGTCACCGGCTCATTCAAACTGCCTCTGGGCGGGCCGTCCTCGCCCTTGAAGAAAACAAAACGCGGATTCAGCCGTGTATATTGTTTTACTCTGTCCGCGTGTCTCTTGAAATAATCTATCATCGCCGACAGACTCAATTGACTCTCGCTTATCGAGCCGTCGGCAACCATCGCCTTTGAAATGCTTTTATACTCCCACCCGTTATTCGCGGCATAACCAACGCCGACGACTTCGCCGTCCGACATCCGAATCTTCGCAGAGCCCTGCACGTGCGCAACGTATGCCTCGAACGCATCGCCAAGCCACACAAGCTCGTTACCCCTGAGCATATTCGTATTCTCAATAACCGCTCGCGACGGATACTTACTCACTCCGCCGTCCATTGTGCGTCTGCCTAAAATCTCTCCGTCCGCACCCTTGACTAAATCTTCCGGCTGCCTGTAAAGGGCGTACTGAAACCGGCTGGTCTGTACCGTTGAGCCGTCTAATATCGGCGTATAGTAACCCGTGAACAAAACCGTCCCTTCCCCGTCGCAGCCGACCGACGTATAAACGTCGAAATTCTCTCGTATCGCATCATTGAGCTGCTTTCCAGCCAATCCGGAATCAAGAAGTTCTGAGAATTTTTTCAGGCTCGCGATTGCCCGAGAATGGCTAATCCCGCATATCGGATAATATCTCTTACTCGAAGGCTTATTGAGGTAATTAAGACTATTACCGACCGCCTCTCGCAAATCTTTTACATTCGTACAGCCGAACGTGAAATCCGGAACCTCCCAAGGTTCGGTAACCTTTCGCAGTGCCTGTTCGCCCGGTCCTAAGGGCCTGTCATACGAGAACGGCTCAATTTCACGCCTTGCCGCAGGCTTGCAGCCGGCGAATAAACTCAAAATCACAACCACTAATATGAAATAAATCCTTATTTTCATATTTTTCTCCGTCTTTTTGAGACAAAAAACAGTACCAGAAAGCAAAAAAGCATTATTAAAACAAATCGGCTATATGCACAAAATTGCTGAAAAATTTTAAAATAACAGGCCCGAAAGAATTAAAAACCAGGAGAAGAGGGTACGAACGAGCGTTCGTAGTGACTGCGCAAAATCCGGTGATTCGACTACGCAAGATTGTGTATCTGGACTACGAAAGAACGTGCGCACTACTAATACATATACTAATACAGAGACTAATACAGGTACTGCAGCCGACTTGTCTATGCCTGCCTGTGGGCAGGCAAGTCGTCTGCTGAAACAAAAAGAGCGGCTGCAGGCCATAAGTCCTTTTTGCAAAAGGATTTTGATTCGGAATTCGGATTTTTACTGTTGAATTTTCGCCTTTTTCGTTGTATGATGTATCGATGACAAAAATGCTCGAAGCAATCAACAGCCCGCAGGATTTGAAGAATCTGCCCGTCGGCGGCTTACAATCCCTGGCAGACGAAATAAGGAGCTTCATACTAAATTCCGTCAGCAGGACAGGCGGACATCTCGCCAGCAGTCTCGGTGTGGTGGAATTAACCGTAGCTCTGCACTACGTCTTCGATTTCAGCAGGGACAAGTTATTGTGGGACGTCGGCCACCAATGCTATGCTCACAAGATAATCACCGGCAGAAAGGATAAATTTGCACGAATACGCAAGCCGAAAGGCCTGAGTGGATTTCCCGACCCGGCTGAGAGCGAGTTTGACCAGTTCACCGTCGGTCACGCAGGCACATCAATAGCAACAGCTTTGGGTATGGCGCTCGGCCAAAAGAAGAACAGCAGTAAAGAAAAAATCGTAGCTCTCGTCGGTGATGCGAGTATCGTCAACGGCCTGTCGTTTGAGGCATTGAACAATCTCGGTCTCGTTGACAGGCAGCTATTGATTGTTCTCAACGACAACTCGATGGCTATTGACGCCACGCAGGGTGCTCTCGCGAAATACTTTTCTAAAATCAGGCTCAGCCAGACCTACGAGGATTTGCGAAGGACCACCAACAACATCCTGGAGCATATGCCCGTCATCGGCAAAAGCGTCGAGGAAGCGATTGGGAAAATCAAGAAAAGCATTCGAATGGCCTTACCTGCCAGCCAGATGTTTGAGAGTCTCAACATCCCTTACTTCGGGCCTGTGGACGGCCACGATATTGCTTCATTGATAAAATTATTCAAAGCTCTCGCAGACCTGAATCATCCCGCGATACTGCACGTTTATACCAAAAAGGGCAAAGGTTTTGTCCCTGCGGAAGAAGACAAGCCGAGATTTCATTCGACCGGCCCTTTCAAAATGAATGGTGACAGTGACGAATCCGATTCAGCCCTGCCCAAGCGCAGCTTCACCGATGTATTCGGTGAGTGCCTCGTCGAGCTTGCGAAAAAAGACAAAAGAATCGTCGCCATCACTTCCGCTATGCGCGACGGCACAGGTTTGAGTGAGTTCAGCAAAAAGTTTCCCGGCAGGTTTTTCGACGTGGGTATAGCGGAAAGTGCTGCGGTTGATATAGCTGCTGGTATAGCGAAGGCAGGTTTAAAACCGGTGGTCTGTATCTATTCGACGTTTCTGCAGCGAAGCTTCGACCAGCTCTTCCAGGAGGTCTCGCTTCAGAATCTGCCTGTAGTCTTTTGCATAGACCGTGCAGGTCTTGTCGGCGCCGACGGTCCCACCCATCACGGCCTGATGGATATCGGCTACCTCAGGATGCTGCCGAACGTAGTGCTTGCGGCGCCTGCGAACGAAATCGAGATGAAGCTCGCGCTTGAGTATGCTCTCACCGCCGGCAGGTGCGTCTGCATCCGGTATCCGAGGGACATTGTTCCGCCGGCAGAGTTCGACAGGCCGGCGTGCAGCAAGCCGTTCAGGACAGGCAGGAGCGTGACAGTAAGAAAGTCTAAAGGCTCTTCCGTGGTTATTGTCAGTTACGGCAGTATGCTTTGTGAAAGCCTTAAGGCTGCTGAGAAACTAAGTGACGAGGGAATCAAAGTTGATGTTATCAATGCGAGGTTTGCGGCACCGATTGATGGGCAGATTTTGTCTTTACTGCAGCAGGATAAAAGTATAATTATTGTAGAGGACCACAGCGTCGCTTGTGGGTTCGGCTCCGCGGTGCTTGAGCTGGCTGCGGCAAAAACGGCTGATTTCGCAGATAAGAAGAAAAACGCTGCGAATTTATCGGCAAATCGGATTCGGCTTTTGGGCGTTCCAGCCAGATTTATAGAGCGAGGTTCGAGGGCAAAGCAATTTATGCAGGCCGGCATTAGTGCCGATAATATTCAAAAGGCTGTAAAACAAATGATAAATGCAGCCGGCAGCAAAAAGAGAAAAAGCACAAGGAAAAAGGTGGTTACAAGATGAGCGGCAAAAAGCCCAGATTGATAATTTTTGCCGACACGGGGAAGAATAACGTCGGTTCTGCCGTTGACGAATTTTCAGAGTTTGTCAAAGGCAAGGCCGAGATAGTGGACAATTGTGATGTCAGAAGTTTCAGACCCCAGATTCTAAAAGGCTGCGACTATGCAGTGGTGTTCGGCGGTGACGGCAGTATCATTTCTGCGGCCAGGGCGCTTAGTGACAGCAAAGTGCCGGTTATAGGAGTCAATCTCGGAAAGCTCGGTTTTCTTGCTGAGTTCAGCGTCGAAGAATTAAAAGATTATTTCGACCAGATAGCTTCTGGCAAGGCGCGAATCGAGCGAAGAATGATGCTGAAATGCCGCGTTATGCGCGACGGAAAACAGATTTTCAGCTCCAAAGCGATTAACGATGTTTTCATAACTGCGGGAATTCCCTTCAGGATGATAGAGCTTCTGATAAAGGTTGATAGCCATGCTCTCGCGGGATGCGTAAGTGACGGACTGATAATCTCCACGCCGACCGGCTCGACAGCATATAACCTGTCAACGGGAGGACCCATACTCTCCGGAAAAATGGAAGCAATGGTAATTACACCTATATGTCCACATTCACTAAGCTTCAGGCCTATTGTTATAGGCGGTGACAGTAAAACCGAAATCGTCGGCATTCAGGTCAATGAGGGTACCGCTGTTTCCATCGACGGCCAGTTGTCACAAAGCCTGTCGGCTGGTGATATCATCGAGGTCGCAAAAGAAGACAGCTCCTTCCTTGTGGTTAATAATCCTGTAAGGAGTCAATGGGATACAATGGCCGCTAAACTCGGATGGGCGGAAAAGCCGAAGTATAAGAAAGAGTAAGCGTAACACGGGCTTCAAGCCCGTGTTAACATGGCCAGGATGCCCGTGTTACCCTGAAAAAAGCCGCCAAAGGCGGCTCAGAATTGATTGTGAACACATTGACGTAGTTATTTGTATATATTATAATGAAAAAGTTATAATATGCTGAAAGAGGTGGTTAAAATGAGAACGCGGAGAATTAAAATTCTGCTATGTGTATTATTATTGAGTTTTCTTGCCGTTGTTAATCCTCGGTCAGCCGCTGGTGACGGGACGGGCGGCCTGGGAGGAGTTGGAACAGAGGGTATTACAAATCCTGTAATAGGAAGTGCGAGCGGCTCATTGACCGAGCCGGTGAGCACTTATGACCCGACTGCATTTACAGTTCCTCGCTCGAATATGGCCAGCGGCAATATGGCTGTCACAGGTAATATCGGTGGCGGAAAACACTTTCGAGACACCGTGCCTTATGGCAGCTTAACAGATATTCAGGCGAATCTCGAATCTACGGCATTAGATTCTTTTCTGAGATACTCGAGCGCGCCATCCGAGCCGTTCTATTCGCCAACGGGTTCAATCGTTTCAGTTAGAGGGGCGGGCTCACGAGACACTTTTCGGCAGGTATCGCAAAAGGTAAGAGGTTACAGCGGAACGCAGGATGATTTTGTACCGTATTCTTCATTAATAGCTACTCAGCCGGTTACGTCTTCGCTGACATCGCAATACGCAACAATACCCGCAACGGGACAGGATTACGGCCGGAGCCTGTTGGGCCAGGTTCAGGGCTATGGAGCCGCCGAGCAGTTCCTGCGTTTGGGTACCGACATTGAGCCGTTCATTCGTCCTGAGCAGGCTACGGCCGACGGCCGGCAGATTAGTCTGCTCGAGTCGAATCTCAAATCAACAATTGAGCCTGACAGGCTCAAACCTTTCGAAATCGCCGAACCACCGGGCGGGCAATCACTGACTGGTGAGCAGCTCGATGTCTATGAACAAATGAAGGCACAGCTTGGCATTTCTGAAGAACTTCCTGCGGACCAGATTAGTCGAACCGAAGCGAATGAGCGGATTCTAAAAGAGCTTGAAGAGCAGTGGCGGGCCAAGGTAGAAACCGCAAAGATTGATA
>Ga0307434_1000218_pt1 | contig 49148 bp, 57 predicted proteins | sample SalMarWE160220MG_FD_202156 | JGI IMG/M metagenome (GOLD analysis project Ga0307434, IMG submission 202156) | Salt marsh sediment microbial communities from the Plum Island Ecosystem LTER, Massachusetts, United States - WE1603-220 | ecosystem: Environmental > Aquatic > Marine > Intertidal zone >... | reverse complement strand
AGGATACTTAGGAATTATTGTGGCATCATTCCCCCTAATTTCTGCAATAGCTCACTTCACTATCGCATCCGTTAAGAATAAACAATATAACGAGAACCTGAAGAAAGGCATGAATCCATACCGATGGTACGAATACGCATTCTCCAGCTCCATAATGATTGTGCTGATTGCATTGTTCTTGGGCATCTGGGATTTCTGGTCGCTGATCATGATTTTCGTATTGAATGCGATGATGATAATGTTCGGCTACCTCATGGAGGTGGTGAACCAGAAAACGGAGAAAACAAGCTGGTCAGCCTTTATTCTCGGAAGCATTTCCGGCTTCATACCCTGGGTTGTGCTCTACGCATACTTCGTTGCCGCCATCCAATCCACGGGCTTGGATCCTCCAACCTTCGTTTACATGATATTGTTCATTTACTTCTTCCTGTTCAACATCTTCGCAGTGAACATGGTTCTGCAGTACAAGGGCGTCGGACGCTGGAGAGACTACCTGTACGGCGAAAGAGTCTACATCATACTCAGCTTCGTAGCCAAAACAATCCTAGCATGGTTAGTATTCATCGGAATCTTTGCACCCTTCTAACCAGAAACAAGCTTCAGGAAACTGAAGCCCACCCACCTTTTTAACGCAACTAAAACAATCAGGGAGATTTTAGTCCAATTTCCTGTGTTATGTTCTCAAGTTTTATGGCTACTAGGGAAGGATTTTCTGGGGTTAGTGAGCGCCAGCCGTCTTCTTTTTTGAAGCCATGTGCGGGGAGAAAGTTGGGGGAAAGCTTCTGTTCTCCTTCTTCTGCAAGTTTCTGCAGTGCCTTTGCTCTTTCCCGTGGGTCAGTGACGACCTTGAGGGTGCCTCTTAGCACTATGAAGCTGTATTCGCTCAGGTCTTCTCTGTACTCTTCGATTTCTACGCAGACACGTTTGTCATTCTCCATTAGCTTCATCTTGGTGCCGTAATCGGTGAAATGAAAATACAATGTGCCATCCAACACAACATACTGAAAAGGAGCCATATATGGGTAATCGTCTCCCTTGAAGGCGATACGGCAGAGCCGCTGCCTCCGAATCAATTTCCACATTTCCTGTTTAGTCATTTTCGGCAACTTGAAAACAGTCAAAACAAACACCCAACAAAAGTTATGACATATTGGATACTTGAATTTTGTGACAAAACAGCCATAACACGCCGTTAAGTTCGTTTTCCTCTGTCCCAGTAATAAAGAAACAGATCCTTAGCCCAGTTGAGAAAAACGGGATCATTTCCAGAAAAGCCAGCATAATCCACCCGTCCATCAATGAAATGAAAGCTGACGGTAGCTTCTTTTTCAGTAATCGCCATGATCACGGGAACTTCAGAAAGCATTCTATTTTCGAGGTTCGGCAGTTTTGCAGGCGGCTGGGGAGAAAGAATTCTGTATTCCGCTCCCTTTGGGATTTGTTTTGACACCTCATCGAATGGTGCAGGAAGTGGCTCAGGGGATATCCCCCACATGTACTGCTCGGCTTCTCCAATCATCTTAGAAGACTTGGTGGTGCTTTCTATCATGCCCATTATTAGTTTAGTTTGTGAAAGCTCGCCTATCCTGCTTATGAACTGTCTGGGAATCTGCCCAACATCATGTGTTAAAAAGTATTGTTTGTTCTTGTAAACAAACTCTAGAGAGGAGGAAAGCTGCAATACGAGCCTTCCATAAGCTGTTATGGCGTATTTTCCTTCAGGTTGCTTCTCAACAAGCGCGGCTTCTTTGAGGCGCTGTAGCTGTCTGAAAGTTTCGGTTGTTGTTAGGTCTAATTTGCGTGCGAGGTTATTCATCTTCCAGCTCTTTTCGTTTAATTTGCGTAGTATGCTGATTCTGCTTTCGCTTGCAAGCTCAAAAAACAGTTTTTCCATTCCCTCATTATTTTCCATTTTTTCTCACCGATGTTAAAACATTCACACTGCTGTATACTCATTCACAATGTAAGCAAATAAAAGTAATCAGCATTCGCCGCCAACAGGAACTCATGAGGCAACTGACATGAAAAAAGATGCAAAAAACAATGAACGGTTCTTCTCTGTAGAACTCAAATCAAAAACAAGCCTCAAAAACATTACAATAAACAACGGCTTCAACGACAGCGTACTAGTGGAGGGCACAATAGGCAAACTGGTACAAGCCACATTTGAGGAGGACCTAATTCTGGAGGTCGTTGGCGAAAAAGGAGTTCTCAGAATAAATCTGGAACAGAAAGAGTTAAAGAAAAACCAGCGGAGGTGAAAAAACAAAAATGAACATAAAAACAATAATTGCTGCGTTTGTGATTTTCATCTGGGTTATCTCTGCAATTAAAACGGTCATACCCAATGCGAATGCAAGCAAAGCATGTCTGATAGGATACAAAGCCACCTGTTCTTTCACACCAATAAGCACAACAATCTGCCTAATCGGAGCAGCAGTCACATTTGTAGTAGCAAAATGGTTGATGATAATATAACCACAAAATTAACCCAAATTTTTTATTTTTCTGCAAGCGGCAACTCTCTGGCACTGACAGGAGACATAGCAAAAAAAATTTTTGAAATATTGAGTCTGAATTCATACCTCTTAAATATAGTTTGATTAAATCTTTGAGAACAGGAAGTTGGCTAAATGCTTAATCTCAAGAAGAAGAATAAGGATGCTGAAGAAGCAGAGGATGTAGAGAACGAGGAAAAGGAGAATGTTGAATCCTCGGTTGAAGAAGTTGAAAAAACAGTATCAAGGAAGGAAATTGACACTCTAAAGTCTGATGTTGAAAACTTGTCTGGCGAATTGAACTCAGCGGTGACTAGTCTCAAAAAATCTGTGGTTGATATTCGTTCAGCCGTAAGCGAAATCGAGAACCCGTTTAACCTTTTGAGAGCCATTCAAGGTGAAAAAGAAGTGCAAGATTTGAACCACGATAGATTGCCCAAAGGAGTTAAGTCGCTGATTCTTTCAGGACCTACCGAGGAAACCGCCGAAACCGAAGAGTCTGTAGAAGAAGCTTTGTCGGATGAGCCTCCTAAACTTGAAACAGAACCCGAGCCAGAAGCAGCTTTGTTCGAGGAGCCTCCTGAACCTCAGATAACGCCTCAGCCAGAGAGATTGCTTTCGACTCAAGCACAAATTCAATCGCCCAACGGTACCTCTGACTATTTAGACTGGGTTTGGGCACATATTGATTCTGGGTTGACTGCTGACGATATATTTGAGCTTGCAAAATCTTATGAATTGTTAGGATATCTGCCTGAAAATTTCGGTGAAGGTGTTTATCATCTTGCTCGCGCTGCAGAGAAAATGAAATCGGCAGGGTTTAACAAAAAGCATCTTTTGCTTAACATGTATCAAGCAGCTTCTATATCCGGGATACAGATTGGATTGTCAGATGTAAATAAGCTCATTTCCATCGCAGAAGACCAAACAAAATCTAGAAGAAGAACAGTGACATCGAGGAATAGATAATGGGCTTTTCAGTAACTCTGAGCCACGTAATAATGGTGATCGGGTCGGTTATCTTGGCTAGTACTTTTTCTGCTTATTCGTTTTACACTGGCGGAGTGGTTCAGAATTCGATGATGCAGAATGCACGTGACGTTGCTGGGGAGACAAGTCTGCAGTTGGAGATAGTTTATGCCACCGTGGATAATTCAACTTCGCCGTCACATTTCGTTATATACGTGAAGAATATTGGGTGGACTCCAGTGTACGATTATACTTACTTGGACATTTATGTTGGCGAGTATGGTCGAGCAATTCTTTACAGTTATGATGAGAATGCCGCGGTTGGAGGTGGAAAATTTAACGTTACAGACGCTAACGGTGATGATGTCTGGGAATGTAGGGAAACAGCAGTGATCAAAGCTTTTCCAGAAAGCGCCGTTACGGGTGTGATGTTCGAAGCAAAAGTTGTACCGTTTCGGGGCATCGGGAGCAGTTATATGTTTCCAGCTTCGCCTTGAGGTGGTTAAATGGGTTTCTCGGTGACTATTGCCTCTTCTATAGTATTCATAGGACTCATGGTTGCTTTCGTTTCAGTGTCGACTACCATGTTCAACGGCTTTAGGGAGATTAACAATGCGGCTAGCGATTACTTAGAACAAGAAAAAGAAAGGCTTGAGGTGCGAGTGGAATTGGAAGTGAACTCTATAGATGATAGATCGGTTAACATAACTGCCAAAAATGTAGGCTGCAAAACAATATTCCTCAAAAGCCAGAACGGCTTCCAATGGAACACGATTGTAATTTCCTATGAGAACAACACTCAATGGCGTTCCTACAATATTGAAGATTACACAGTTTCAGAAATCAGAGCGTCCGGAACAGATACCACCTTTGACGCCGTAAGCCACAGTTTTGTCAACCCAGGTGAAGAGGCCCTTATTCTCTTCACCGTTCCTGAAGACGCATCTAACATTCCGTCTAACGGCGTGATACTCGTGGCGTTCGTTACACATTATGGAACGGCTGCATTAAAGGAGGCTGTCCGATAGTGGTGCTCCTCAGCTTGGGAATACAGGAATTAGACAGGGATCTTGGCGGCGGAATTTCTATTCCCAGCCTAATCGCTATCGAAGGAGAATACGGTTCTGGAAAAACCATTTTTGCGCAGCAGATAGTTCATGCAGCGATTTCTGCTGGTTTAAGAGTACTGATTGTGTCAAGTGAGTCGATGGTGAAAGAGTATCTTTCGAAAATGGAGTCGGTTAGACTTGGCGATTACGAGGCCTACCTTTCGGGTCAGCTTAACATATATCCTCTACATGTTGAAGGGGGAAGATGGAGCAAATATCTGAGTTCGCTTTTTTTGAAGGTTACGTCAACTTTTCTTGAAAAGAAAAAGGAGCATTATGATTTATTTGTAATTGACAGTTTGAGTGCTTTGACGGTGAAAACGCCTCCTCACGAGTTTCTAACATTCATTACGCGGATGAAGAACCTAGTTTCAGACGGCAAAGCTGTGGTCATAACTTTTCATCCTGAATTTTTGTCTGAAGAAACTATCATGAAGTTGAGGGCAACTTCAGACGCTTACTTGATACTTAAGAACGCCAGTGTTGCGGGAATGGATGTCAAAGTGCTTAAAGTTGTTAAGCTTTGGGGTGGACATGGCGACAGAAAAAGTGCGGTGACACTTGAAGTAAACCCGGAGATGGGTCTACGAGTTATGCCTCTAGGTGGCGTAAAGGTGTAGGAGAGATGAGTTGAGATGAAATCATTCGGTCAAATCCTCAAATTGAAAAACTCGCCGAAAATAGAGGAAATAGAAGAAGAGGAGATTTGGCCCTTCAAAAAAGACTGCTGTGAAACCTTGGAAGAGGCGGTTAAGGAACATCCGTATCTGGCATCGTATTTGGAAGAATTGGAGATTAAACCGAAATATGTTGCGAACTTAGGAGCAAAAATGGGTGAGCGAGACCCAAACATAGTACATCCGTTGGGCTTAGGGATTTACGTACATATTGCTGTTGGAGATGAAGTTAGCAAATACAACATTGTGGAACCAGAGAAACCAGATCGTGAACTGTTGGATAGCCTTGAGGCGGCAGTGGCTAGACTTGTAAGCGATGGTGACTACGAGCAGAAGCGACGAGAAATCATTCTGACTTCGCTTTTTAAGAAGGCTATCAAGAAAAAATGGGTAAAAATAACAAAGGACGTTGACGAAAATGTTTTGTTATACTATTTCTTGAGAGAGAAAGTTGGCCACGGTTTCATAGACGGATTCTTAGCCGACCCATTGTTGGAAGATATAAGCATTCCTGGAGAGGGCAACGTCTACGTTTACCACAAGATGTATGGGCCTCTTGAGAGCAATATAGTAATTTCTAGAACTGATGTTGACCGTTTGTTGAGGAACATCTCTGAAAGGTATGGGAAGGTTTTGAGCTTCACCCATCCGATCATAGACATACATTTGCCTGACGGTTCCAGGTTAAATGTTGTGTTTGGGGAGGATATCAGCCTCAAGGGAAGCAACTTTACCATACGTAAGTTTCCTGAGGAACCTGTTTCGGTTGCGCAACTGATCGGTTGGGGCACTTTTACGGCTGAGATGGCTGCTTACCTGTGGATGTTGTTCGACGTGGGAGTTTCAGCGTTTGTTAATGGAGAAACTGCTTCTGGTAAAACGACTAGTTTGACTGCTTTGACGTCTTTTATTGGTTCTGACTCGAAAATTATCAGTATTGAGGAAACCCCTGAAGTAAATCTGCTCCACAGGAATTGGATTAGAGAAGTTACGAGGATGCACACTGGAACACAGGTGACAATGTTTGATCTTTTGAAGGCTGCTTTGCGGCAGAGACCCGACTATATTATAGTTGGAGAAATAAGAGGCGAAGAGGGTAGGGTGGCCTTGCAAGCTATTGAAACAGGGCATCCTGTTTTGTCTACCATGCACGCTGGTTCGTTGGGGCAGCTTTTCCAGAGGCTTACGTCCGATCCTATTAATGTTCCGAAGTCGCATATAGACGGGTTGAACTTGGCGGTTTTTCAGGCTAGGATGGAGCGTGAAAATAGGCTACTAAGGAGGGTTACATCAATAAACGAGATAATCGGATATGAACCGGATGAAAACAGGCTGAATTATCTGCCCTCTTTTCTTTACGATTCGGCCTTAGACAAGATGCGTTTCATGGGTTCTAGTTTCCATTTGGAAACGAAGGTTTTGGCTTTCAGGGGATGGGGAAAGGATAGGTTGAGGGAGCTTTACGACGAGATGAGAGCCAGAGCAGAGATTCTCAGTTTCTTAGCAGAGAAGTATCCGAAATATTCGGATGTGTGGAGAACTGTGATTGAGGTGAAAAACAAGGGTGTGTGGGAGGTCCATCGAAGGGTTAAAGAGAGGAAGACACCTTGGAAATAAAAGTATCCAGAAAACTTATTTTGATACTGGTTCCTTCGTTCCTTTTCTCATTTTACTATTTGTTAATAGGAAACGTGGTTGAAGCCATACTAACCCTGTCAGTGGGTCTTGCAGTAATGCTTCTGCTTAGATACGTGGCGAGAAAGAAGGTTCCGACGAAGATTGACTATAACCTTGTCACCACTGTATTTCACATGTACGGTTTATCTATGGGTGAGACTTCACCGTCTGATTTGGTGGAAACAATCGCTGAGAATAAAGAATATGGAGTCTACAGCAGTATCTTCAAAAAGATTTACAACTTGGCCAAAAAATTTGGATATGGCTTGACTAGGTCTACGATGGAGATTTCTGAACAGGTTAAGCCTCCGCTTAAGGATTTTCTTATTCGGTGTACAACTATTTTTTCAAGCGTCGAACCTAAAGGATACTTGAAGATGGAATCGTCTACCCTTATGGAGGAGTATAGTGGGTATTACAGTCGAGCAATCGAAAGTTTGAAGACTATTGGGGGGATATTTATAACTTTTCAGAGTGTTATAGTGTTTCTGATAATGACTTTGGCGATCATGACAGTTTTTATGATTGATCCAAGTGCAATAGTATTCGGCTATGTGATAGCAATCGCGTCTCTGCTGCTTATGTACTTTCTTTTCAAGACGACTTCCCCTGAAGAAACAGTCGTCTACATCGGCAGCTATCCCCCGAAACTTTATAATGCCCTGAAATGGAGTCTCGTAGCCTCAGCTCTGCCATGCACATTGCTGGCGTTATATGTTTATTTTGCAGTGGGCGCACCCTTTGCTTTTATGGTGCTAGGCGCTGGGGTTATATTGCCGGGCATACTTGGGTACAAGCTTGAAGATCACGTTAAAAGAATTGACCGCGATTATCCAACTTTTTTGAAAGCCTTGGGAGAACACATGGCATCTACGTCGAATTTGAAGGCATCCCTTTCTTACGTACTATACATGGAGCTCGGTTCATTGCATAAACTTGTAAAACGGGCTTTGGCGAGACTAAAACTCGGAATAAGCCATGCTAAGACTTTGGGGACACTTTCTACGGAAGCTGCGTCTTATCAAGTGCATATAAGTAACCAAATTTTCCTTGACTCTTTAAATAGAGGGGCGAATGCGCTTGAAATTGGGAATGCTCTTGGAAACCGAGTTGTGGCGTTTATGGAAAATAGGCGAAAGAGGGAAATGGTGGCTAAAAGTTTTCAGATGATAATGGTAGTTATGCAGGCTTTGACTGTTGTTTTGCTGGTTGTCTTGCGAGTTTTATCTGAGTTCTTGTCGTCGTCTCTGGTTGGGCTGCCTTATTTTGGTTTTAACGAGATTCCGATAATTGTGATCGAGCTTGGAAACTTGGCGTTAGTTTTGGCGATGGCGTTCATTAATGCCCTAATTATTAAAGAGGCTTCAGCTGGGTATTGGGGCACGTTCTTCTTTAACTTGGCCATTCTTTTAATATTAAGTGGAGTGTCTTGGATCGTCGCCGACTCCTTTGTAAGAGCGGCGTTGGGTTCCATGCCGTCCGTAGATTTGCCTGTTTAGTTCTTTTTTTGTTTTAGAGTATGTATTCTGTATCTATATTTCAGAAACATTTATTAAGTCTTAATATACAGTATATAGTGGTAGTAGTAGTGGTAGCAGAAGTGGTTTAAATGAACCAAAGAAAATACAACATCAAATGCAAAAAATGCGGATACGAATGGTACACACGATCTGCCCTCAGAAAAGTAACATGCCCATCATGCAACCAAAAAACTCGCAACACGACTCTGAAACGCTCAGTCAAACAGCTAGTCATGCAGAAAAGAGCAATCATAGGCTTAGAATCAGCAATAGTGCTAATCGCCTTCGTCATCATCGCCGCAGCTTTCAGCTTCATGGTCGTCAACCAAGGACTCTTCGCCACAGAAAGAGGCAAAACCATTATCCAGCAAGGCTTGAAGCAGTCGAGCACTCCATTAACGATAGATGGAACCACATTCATAAGAATCCACCCCAACGAGACCAAAGTTGACGTTATATTGATTCCAGTGAAAGCCTTCGGAGTCAAATATGTATCCATGGGAATGCGCCAAACAGCTGTAGCACTAACCATAGCCAATAAATCGTGGCCCACAATATATTACGGAGTCTTATACGACAATACTACGGGTCAAACATATGACCCCAGTGCAATATCCGACGAGAACGACGCAAGGGTTATGTTCGACGACTTTGTGGGGTTCACAATTAATGACGTTACACAACGTGCAGAGAACGGTACTTACGGTGATGGCAGTGGACTGATCACAGGGGCTGCTCTAGTTATTATGAATAGCAATCATGACGAGGCGTTGGACACTGGCGAGAAAGCTTACTTGGTGGTAACCCTTTCCGCGGAAGACGCTGCTTTGTCTAGACAAGACGTATACATTGAGATAAGGCTTGAGGAGAGCGCTACGCTTTCGATTGAGCTTCGCGTTCCAGCTTCAATGCCTTTAGACAATTGGGCGACGGTGTGATAAACTATGATTCTGAAGAAGTTATTTAAGAATAAGCGGGGTATCGTGGGCATCGAAGCAGCCATCGTGCTAATAGCTTTCATTATAATCGCCGCAGCTCTAAGCTACGTAGTAATCAACATGGGCTTCTACACAACACAGAAAACCAAAGAAGCCATGGCGGCTGGTCTTGAGGAATCTTTGACTGCTTTGCAGTTGGATGGAATAATAACGGCGAAAACCAACAGTTCCGGATGCATAGAATACGTGGCTGTGCCTGTGAAGCTTTCTGCTGGTAGGGCAACTGTGGACCTAGGCGAAACTGCAGCTGTAGTTTCGGTATATCTGCCCAACGCAACGTTGATGAATATACACAAAGGTGGCATAACAACAAACAAGACGGATTGGAATGACCTAATCGGTGAATTCAGTTTTTCAGCTGCTGCTGACCAGTCGAAGTTCGCAATATACAATGGTAACAACAATACTGTGCTGGAGTCGACTGAGAAAGCGTTTCTCGTGATTTACCTTGGCGATGGACACAGAATCAGTGATTACGAAACTGTGAAGGTTGAGGTCAGAACTGCGAAGGGCGCTGCTTTGACTATTGTGCGGACGGTTCCTGGTGGCATGCTTCCTGATTCGTTCGTCGACTTGGGCTAAAACTTCCCTTTTTTTCTATTTTATTTTCTTTTTTTGTTTCTTGCTAGATGTGAGCTAGTTCAGTTTTTGTCTTGAGGGTTTTTGCAGTTGTTACTGTGTGGTGTATCGTTTTGTCGGTTGTTCTTTGTGTAGTGCTGTTTTTGATTTGTTGATTTGGGATATTAATTAGCATTTCATAAGTCTTAATATATTCTTAGTTTAAACTACTCCGACACGTAAAGGAAGAAAACGAAATGAATTGGAAAAAGCAAATATCGAAACTGGCAAAACAGAAGAGAGGCATAGTCGGTCTAGAAGCAGCAATAATTCTGATAGCGTTCGTGGTTATCGCAGCGATCTTCAGCTTCATGGTCATTAACCAAGGTCTGTTCGCCACTGACAGAGGCAAAGTAGTGATTCAAGAAGGCTTAAAGCAGGCAAGCACTCCGCTGGCTGTCGACGGAACAATATTCGTAAAGACAAACACTGATGGAGACAACGTGACAGGCATAGTGATTCCATTGAAGGCGTACGGAGTTAAGTACGTTGCTATGTGGGAAAACACCACAGTGGTCACGCTCAAAGTAGGCGAAAGCGCGTGGCCAAACGTGTACAATGGAGTAAACGCTTTGAGTGATAACGATACTTTCACCGATCTCTTGGGTAATACAACCGCAGGAACCGCAGAGCTTTTCATTCAGAACAGCGATGGCGACGAAGCGCTGAACTCTGATGAGAAAGGCTATCTGGTAATACATCTAGACACTGCTGATGTTGCTGATCCTAGAGCTCAAGTAAACGTTGAGGTCAGGCTTGAGAAAAGCGCTCCGCTTACAATAGAATTCTATGTGCCAGAAATAGTGCCCCCAGATACTTGGTTGACGGTGTAAGCCATGTTGTTCAATAGATTGCGTAGAAACAAACGAGGCATTGTAGGCATCGAAGCAGCCATCGTGCTTGTAGCTTTCATTATAATCGCCGCTGCTCTGAGCTACGTGGTCATCAACATGGGCTTCTACACGACACAGAAAACCAAAGAAACCATGCAGACAGGTCTCGACGAATCGCTGACGGCGCTGCAACTGGACGGCGTAGTCACAGCGAAAACCAACGCTAGCTCGTCCGAGATTCTACATGTTCTCGTGCCGGTGAAACTCTCAGCAGGCAAAGCCGCAATAGACCTAGGAGAAAGCGCAGTGGTAGTCTCAGTATACTTGAACAACCAAACACTAATGAACATATACAATGGCAGCGAATGCACAACTAACACAACTTGGAGCGAATTGAGCACTACTCTTGACCTAGGAGATAATGAGGCAAAGTTTGCAATATACAACAGCAACGGCAATACTGTGTTGGAGTCTAACGAAAAAGCCTTCCTGATGATTCAACTACAATCAAACGCAACAGATGGCATGATTAGCGACTACGAGACTGCAAAGATTGAAGTTAGAACTGCGAAGGGCGCTGCTCTAACTATCATTCGTACAGCTCCAGGCGGCTTGCAGGCAAACGAGTTCGTGGACCTAGGGTAAACCCCCTCCCTCCTTTTTTTTGTTTTTCTCTATATTTTCTATGAAGGATTGTCTCTATTCCGCGAACAGATAAACATAGAATCGTTGACATTATGCGGTTGAATTATTTCAGTAAACACCGACCTCTTTTTGTAGCAGGCAGTATTCTGCTCTTTAAACGTTGCAATACAGGAAATCAACCAAAAGAAGCCATAGATAATAGTTAAAATGCAAAAATTGTATGGCGGGCCCGAGGGGAATTGAACCCCTGACCTACGGGTTAAGAGCCTCAACCTAGTCCCGTAGAACCAGTCCGCCGCTCTGCCTTGCTGAGCTACGGGCCCACCCAAACATATTATCCTATTGAGGAAACAGTCACCCTAATATTTTCTTTCCTCTTTAACTTTTTTTTAACTTCGGAAACTTTGGGTTCATATTTCCTCAAAGTCTGGCTGTTAATGGCTACAATAACGGTGCTCAGTGACATCAGAAGAGCGCCTATGGCAGGGCTTACAATTACTCCATAGTTATACAGTATCCCAGCTGCTAAGGGGATGGCAAAAATGTTGTATCCCGCAGCCCACCACAAGTTTTGAACCATCTTTGAATATGTCTTGCCTGAAAGTTCAGCAACTTTCACAACGTCTCTAGGATCGTTTTTTACAAGGATTATATCTGCGCTTTCAATAGCCACGTCTGTTCCCGCTCCAATTGCAATTCCAACATCAGCGGTAACCAGTGCGGGAGCGTCATTGATTCCGTCGCCCACCATAGCCACCTTCAATCCTTTCTCTTTCAACAGCTTGATCTTCTCTGCCTTCTGATCGGGTAAAACCTCTGCAAAATAATCATCAATGCCAAGCTCCTGTGAAACTGACGCTGCAACCTCTTCTGCGTCACCTGTCAGCATGTAAACCTTAACCCCCTTATCCTTCAATTTTCTAACTGCCTCTTTGGACACCTCCCTGATTCTGTCAGAGAGGGCAAATGCGCCAGCAAGTTCACCATCCACGACAGCGAACACCACAGTTTTGCCTTGTTTTTGCAGTTCCGCAATCCGTTTATCGTCAACAGTGATTTTCATCTCCTCGACTAGACTTGGACTTCCCAGATACACTGTTTTTTTCTTGACTTTTCCTTGAGCCCCTTTCCCCGGCATCGCCCTAAAATCAGTGATTTCTGGAATCTCTATGCTCTTTTCTTTGGCGTAATCGACAATTGCTCTTGCGATAATGTGCTCAGAATTTATTTCCACAGCAGCCGCGAACTCCAAAAGCTCAGTTTCAGGGATGAAGGACACAACATCGGTGACCCCAAACTTTCCTTCAGTTAAGGTTCCTGTCTTGTCAAAAACCACCACATCGACGTCTTTTATGGTTTCGAAGGCTTTCCTGTCTCTGATGAGAATCCCGCTTTTTGCAGTTATTGATGTGGACAGAGCAACAACTAGGGGAATGGCTAAACCTAGCGCGTGAGGGCAGGCGATAACTAAAACGGTGACCGCTCTTTCAAGCGCTACGTCTATGTTTCCTAGGAGATACCATGCCAGATAGGTTGTTATTCCTACAGTTAATGCGACATAGAACAGTAGTGCTGAGGCTCTGTTTGCAAGGTCCTGTGTTCTTGATTTGCTTGCCTGAGCTTGCTTAACTAGACTGATGACCTGAGAGAGGTAAGTCTCTTCGCCTGTCTTTTCGATTCGAATCTTAAGAATGCCTTCGCCATTAATGGAGCCGCCGATAACTTGTGCTTCCACCTCTTTGTGAATTGGTTTAGATTCGCCAGTTAACAAAGCCTCATTAACAAAAGACTCGCCCTCAACGATCACTCCGTCAGAAGGTATCTTCTCGCCGGGACGAATCAACACCACATCACCCTTTTTTAGCTCTGAAACGGGCACATCCACAATTTCATCCTTTTTAACCAAATGAGCTGTTGTGGGCATGATTTTGACAAGTTCCTCTAAGGCTCTTGAGGCTCCGAGAAGGCTCTTTGCTTCTATCCAGTGTCCAAGAAGCATTACATCGACAAGGGTGGCTAGCTCCCAGAAAAAGTCTTTACCGGCTATAAAGAAAACTGTGGCAGCAGAATAAAAGAAAGCCACAGAGATGGCCATTCCAATCAGAGTCATCATGCCCGGTTGTCGTTTTTTCAGCTCTTTGTACATGCCCCGTAAGAAGGGCAAACCGCCGTAGCCATACACAATTAATGACAGAAAGAACAAAGCTTCCTTTTGCAGGGGAACGGTGAGGGTGAAGCCGAACCAGTTTTGTATCATCTCTGAAAGAAGCAAAATTGGGACAGTTAAGACGAGGCACACAAAAAATTTTCTCTTAAACTCTTCTATGTGCCTAGCGTGTCCGCCACCCTCATGTTTACTGTGATTCTGATGCTTCATGTCAAACTCCTCCCATCCAACTAAAGACGAAAACAATTAATGTGTACTGTTTGTCTGAGGCAATATAAAAGAGGGGCAGTTTCTGTTCTCCAAAAACGACTTTACAGGTACCATTATATTTTTTGTTGCCGAAAGACTGTAGGTTAGATGGGAGTGAGAAGGCTTTGAATGAACTGGTCTTCATTGGATTAGGATTATACGACGAAAAAGACATCTCCATCAGGGGACTTGAAGAAATCAGAGAGGCAGACGCAGTTTTTGCTGAATTCTACACCAGCCTGATGCCGGGACTCTCTATCCAGAAACTGGAGGAGATGACGGGGAAGGCGGTTAAGGTTGTTTCACGAAGAGTCTTAGAGGAGGAAGAGGGGCAACAACTTTTTGAAGAGGCTAAAAAGGGGAAAGCAGTCTTCTTGGTTCCAGGAGACCCAATGATTGCCACAACCCATGTGGATTTGCGGATCAGTGCAGAAAAGAGGGGAATCAAGACGCGGGTTGTACATGGGGCTTCTGTTGTTTCGGCGGTGAGGGGGATTTCAGGGCTGCAGAACTACAAGTTTGGGAAGGCGGTTACGATTCCGTTTTCTGAGCAGGGTTTTGTCTCTGAAACTCCGTATAGGGTGATTATGGAAAACAGGAAGAGGGGACTTCACACCATGTGCTACTTGGACATAAAGGCTGAGGAGCAGAGATACTTGACCATCAAGGAGGCGCTACAGACGCTTATAGAAACGGAAAAACTGAAGAAAGAACAGTTTGTCACCTCAAAAACTCTAGTCGTGGGAGTGGCGAGGGCAGGTTCAACTGAGCCAGCGGTCAAGGCAGGCTACATAGAAGAGATGATGAGCTATGATTTCGGTGCGCCGCCCCACACCCTCATTTTTCCGGGTAAACTGCATTTCATGGAAGCCGAAGCCATCATCACACTGGCAGATGCGCCTGAAGAGGTTAGGGGGATGGCTGAATGACGATTGAAGAACTGGTTACAAAGTATATTCGGGGCGCTGAGAGGGTCATCCAAGAGATTGGGGAAATACCGGAAGATGTGCACCTCAACGAAGAGGAGGCAGAAAAAGTGTTCGATTGGGCTAAACGTTATCTGGAAGACGCAAAATATTATCAGGAGAAAGGCAAACTGGAAACAAGCCTCACTTCCGTTGCCTATTGTGAGGGGCTGCTGGATGCCCTGAGGCTGCTAGGAGCTGTGAAGTTCTCATGGTGAAAAAAGAGAAAAAAGGAAAGGTGGTTTTGGCTTCGGGAACCTTTGATCTGCTTCATCTAGGTCATGTGAGGTTTCTGGAGGAAGCGAAAAAGGCGGGAGGCAAAGACGCGGAGTTGGTGGTTATAGTTGCTAGGGACAGCACAGTTAAAGCGAGGAAGGGGAAAAAGCCTGTTATGCCTGAGGATCAGCGGAGGGCGCTTGTTGAGTCGCTGAAGGTTGTGGATGAGGCGATTTTGGGTTTGGAGGATTTCAGCATAGGCAAGGTGATTGAGAAGATTAAGCCGGATGTGATAGCTGTGGGTCACGACCAAGATGGGATAGAGAGGGAAGTGCAGAAGGCGATAGATAAGGAAAAGTTTGACGTTGCGGTTGTGCGGATTGGAAGGTTTGGTAAGAGGGAGCTGGACAGTTCTTCGAAGATTGTGAGCAAGATAATAGAGTCGTTCAGCAAATAAAAATGGGATTAGGGCAAAATCAGGATTTCCACTTTCACTTTGTGTCCGTCTTTCAGTTTCAGTAGTTTTCGAAGGTGATTAGGGGAAACAATCTCCAGAACATTTGAGCCGTAATGGCTTCTTAGGGCATAGATGGCGGCGCCCTTTGCTTTGTTGTTTATTACTGCAGGGTAGCATTTCACGGGACCAAAAGTTCTAGATTCGTCCTCGAAGCCTTCCAGTTCTATGGCGGGATAAGTTTCAAGCTCTGACAGAGTTTTTATGTCGTATTCGGATGTCAGCTTGAGGTTAAGGGTGCCGGGGTAGGGGTCGAAACCGAGCTTCTCCATGAACTGTTTGCGGTATCCTTCTTTGGTTACGTAGTAGGCTCCCTCCCCCAATCCGGTGAACAGGGTGCCCTCCAAGGTTATTGATGGTGGATATGCTGACTCGAATATCAGCCGCAGCTCAGAGTACAGTTTCTTTAGCTCGGCGACCCCTTGGCTGGTTATTCTTGTTAGGCAGCCTTCCGGCGTTATGGTTCGTTTTATCCATCCCATCTTCTCTAGGCTGATGAGGTGGCGGGATGCTGTCTGCTGGGATGCCCCAAGTTTTTCGGCTAGATAGTCCGTGGATACCTTAACGGTTCGGCTGGAAGCACCCAACTCCGCCAACTTATATAGAGTAAAAAACAGCTTCCAAGACTTCAAATCAAACTTCAAGGCATCCACAATAATCGCCTATTCCTGAAAAAGACAAACTGCTTATTATAAGTAACCCGAAACCATAACTTCATTCACACACTCTTTTGCAGCCGCTCAACTTCTTTTACTGCTTTTATTGCTACTTCGATCATGTCGTCGTCAGGCTGTCTTGTGGTGAGATGTTGGAGAGCCAAACCCGGCGCCACCAAAACCTTCATGATTCTTGAGTCTCTGTACCTGTCGCTGAGCTTCAAAAGCTCGTAGGAAACAGCGCTAATCACAGGAATGAGAACAATCCGGTAGGACAACCTCACAAAATAATCGGCACTAGGCATAATCGAGAAGAACAGTATGCTGATCAACGTTACAATAAGAAGAAACGATGTGCCGCACCTAGCGTGAAAACGGGGATATTTTCTGGCATTTTCAACATTCAACTCCACCCCAGCCTCATACGCGTTAATGGCTGTATGCTCTGCGCCGTGGTACTGGAATATCCGCTTGAAATCTCCAACCAAAGACACCGCAGCAAGATACACCAACAGGAAACTGAGACGAACTACCCCCTCAACAACATTGAAGACAACTCCTCCGCCCAGATTCAGAAGGGAAGTCAAGAAAAAGGGTGTCACGCTGAACAGCAGAATTGATAACCCTACGGCAAAAGCAACCACCACAGCAATCTCTTTAGGGTTAAGAACCTCTTCCTCATTTTCATCTTCGCCAAAAGCGGCGTTGGCAGAAAAGTAGATGCCCTTTATCCCCGCATACAACGTTTCAAACAGAGCCAAGATACCCCTCAGGAAAGGAAGCTTCAGGAACCTGTACTTTTCGGACAGAGAATGCAGCTCCTCCGTCTTCGACACTATCTCATTGTTCGGCTGCCGCACACACACCACCATATGGTCTTTGGAGCGCATCATCACTCCCTCCATCACTGCCTGCCCGCCAAAAGCCAAAGACGGCTCTTTCTGTTCCCTAGTAGTTAAGCTCATATCTGAAAGGAGATTTTGTCGATTCTTATATCCTTTTGCGAAAAATATTTGAAATTAAGAAACCTTTTATGTTTGAAATTCCTAGAGCATACTGTGGTATTGCTGATGGAAGGAAGATGGGTTAACGACTGCCAAAAAATCTTGAATGAAATAAAGAAGTCAGAAAAGGTTGAAGGACAGGATCGCCTAGACATGGTGCGAACCATCAGATTCACAATCCTTGCACTGCAGCGAAGCGTAACCGGATGGATGCAGTGGGCTGACAACCCCGACGTCATGGCTCAATTCTCTCTAGACGAGTTGGTGGAGATAAACAAGAACCTCGCCAAGCTTGTGTCCGCCTTTGTAGACTACGACGCAAAAATAACTGGAAGCCAAGAAAAGAAGATAGAGAAGAAAATAAGAAAAGAAGCCGCTAGTAGGAAGCTGCAACCAGAAAAAGACATGTTTTACGTAAAGTAGAGAACCAGCTCTCTTCACCTATTTGCGGCTAATGGTCTATTCTGTTTCAGAAAACATTAGGAAGCCGGTTAGGCACCCCGAATCTTTTTGGCTATCTCGTCGCCGACCTCATCCGTTTTGGAGGCTCCTCCAAGATCACGCGGAAGCACTTTCCCCTCTTTGAGAATCAGGTCTACGGCATTGTCAATTCTATCCGCGGCTTCTTTGGCAGACCTATCTTCGTGTCTTTGAGCCAACCAATCAAGAAGCATCTTAGCCGACAGAATAGTTGCTATCGGATTCGCCACATTCTTGCCATAATATTTCGGTGCGCTACCGTGGATAGGCCTAAACATGCCGTACCTGTCTCCAACCTCTGCGCTGGGAGCCACGCCTAAACCGCCCTGAAACGGCGACACCAAATCTGAAATTATATCCCCAAACATGTTAGTGGTGACAACAACATCGTAGTATTCAGGTTGCCTAATAGCCCACTGCGCCCAAGCGTCCACCAACGCGTAGTCTTTCTCGATTTCTGGGTAGCCCTCAGCCACCTCATCGAAGACCTCCCTGAAAAGAGCGCAGCTTTTGAGAACTGTGCTTTTGTCGACGCAGGTTACCCTCTTTTTTCCATCCACGGGTGCTCCCCTGTCTCTTGCTCTGCAGAGGTCGAAGGCATACTTTATGATTCTCTCCGAGCCTTTCCGCGTCACTATCTTCACGTCTATAGCAACCTCATTCTTTTCTGCACGTTCCAGAACCCCTCTAATGGGCGTGTAGAGGTCTTCTGTGCCCTCCCTAACCACAACCATGTCTATGTCGCCAGCTTTCTTTCCAGCCAGAGGACAAGGAATGTTTGCACGAAGTTTGATGGGACGCACATTAGCATAAAGGTCAAGTTTTTGTCTGAGGAGCCTGTGAACGTAGACGATGTGCTCTAGGCCTGCCACTCCAGGCATTCCCACCGCGCCGTATAGAATGGCGTCAGATTCTTTGCATGCGGGGTAGGCGTCGGCTGGCCACGGCTCTCCCGTTTTCTGGTAATACTCAAAACCGCATTCAAATTCTGTAAATTTTAAATCAAGACCCTTCACTGCATCTTGTGCGGCATTCAGCGCCTTGACGGCTTCTGGAATCACTTCTTTGCTTATGCCGTCTCCACGCAAAACAACTATGCTGTATTTTTTGGACATGTAAATTCATCCCTTCATATTTCGAACTGTAACGGCTCTATATAAGCTCAAGGACCCCTCCAAAAGATGTCTGTCAAAATTATGACGCTGGGCGCAGGTAAGACTGGAAAAAAGTTAACGGCGACTTCTGAAATCCTGAAAGATAAAAAGGGAGGAAGTTTTATCCAGTTTTGGGGGCCTTAGTTTTTTGCCGCATAAGGTAAACTGCGGCTATTGCAGCTACGGCTGCTACTAGAGCCAAAACGATTGCTACCACCACCAGTATCTTCAAGAGTTCAATACTTCCTGTCAGGTAGATTTCTGTGGCTTGTGCGCGTGCGCTGAGAGAATCTAAGGTGACTTCGAGGTCGTCTACAGTTTCCTTTACAGCGTTTAACTCGAATTTGGTTGCGGCAGTAGTGTTAAGAGAAATTGTGATGGCCCATGCTTCATTAATCATATCGCTTAGATTATCCAAAACCGCGTCAAAACGTGCTATTTCCGAGGCAGTTGCGGTGGTTGCGCTGAGAGAATACATCATTCCCTCCAGCTTATCAACTGCATCACTCAGCGAAGCTACAGCCGAATTTAGGGCAGTTACATTTCCTTCTATGTCATCCAGTCTATCGTTAAGAGCTTCTATCTCTGCAATGACATCCTCAAGAGTGGCTGACTGCGCTAGTGCAGTGAAGACACTTGATGATACCATTGTTGCGGATACCATCGATGCAGTAAGGAACGTTACTAAAATTTTGGACATTATTTTGTTGCGCATCTCTGTTTCCCCTAATTTAATGCATCTTCAATCTGTTGACACTACACATACATAAGTTATTTCCATACACAAGCACACAAAAAATTTGTGCACAAAACCCACTCAGCGGTGGCGTGGTTAGTTTGTTTCTTCCCTTTGATGCAGTTTATTCTTTGTTGTAAACTTTTATTCCCCAAGATTTGAACGTCTGGATAAAGCTGGAGCTGCTCAATGTTTTGAGTATAGCGTAGCCTATTCCCGACATCACAATTAAAGTGCTAATCGTAATGCTAACCATCATAGTAGCCCACGCTGGAATTTGTAACCCAAATATGTCTATTTGGAACTCAAAGAATAGCCAAAGATAGCTGCCCACAATTATTCCGATTGGAAAAGCACCAGCAGTGCAAGCCAACAGTTGCCGTTTTCTAAGAAGAAAAACGATTGTTGCTGCGATCAAATTAGCAATTGTTCCAAAGACAACATCCTCTGTACCCAACCAAACAACTGAATTACCAACAAAGCATCCAGCTGTTACTCCAGCAATAACTGGCCAACCAAACAAAGCGGCTAAGGGAATCAGACAATCTGCAACACGCAATTGCACAGGACCTTGACCCACTGTTCCTAAAGCAATAACTAAAACTGCATACAAACTTGCAAAGACTATCGTTAACGTTATTTCATTTGTTTTCACTCTTTTTTCACCTCCCTACTCCGGGGTTTTTATTGCGGAACGGGTGGGAGGCACCACCTACCCGCAAACGGAAGGGATTACAAGGGTTTTGCTTAAAAGCATTTAGCTCATGTCAGCTAGTGAGCAGTAGTATATTTGTTTACGAATCATCATAAATACTTGAACGGCAGCCTTCTTTAGAGGAACAAACGTTGAAACCTGCAAAGCTCCTTTCAATGTTCCTGATGCTGCTAATCATAGTCTTTTCTTTAGTTGCGGTAGTCAACACAAAAGGCAATCTTGCTCCATACTCTTCCAAATCATTTATCCCTCAAACATTCCTTCAGGAAATAGCTTGCAGTAATCAAGGCGCACATCTTTTGAATCAGACAACCCGCCTGCAAATCTACAACTTCATAAAAAACAACCCCAGAATCAACTTCAGGGGCATCTGTAACTCCCTCACTCTCCCAATCGGAGTTGTACAGTACCACCTTGCGGTGCTCATGAAGGGAGGCTTAATTTCTAATCGCCGCGATGGACTAAACAAACGGTACTTTGAATCCAAAAAGTTCTCCAGAATAGAAGAGAAAATAATTTCTGTTCTCAGACACGAGACAGCAACAAAGATATTAAGGATACTACATGACGAGGAGTCGGCGTCTCATGGAAAGTTGGCTCAGCGCCTAAACATCTCCTCTCAGGCTCTAACATGGCACATGAAGCAACTAAAAGAGGAAAGTCTAGTAAGGGGTCGAGCTGACGGAGTTACAATCAACTATTCTCTAGACGAAACACACCTTGATACAATCGAGCAATGCATCAAGCTAACCGCTAATTCAAGATAAAAACAGGTTTTTCCTTTTTTTCTGGCAATAGCATCGATTTCATGCTCTACACATCTACAGCGTATTATATGGTTTGGGGTAACTTCATAGTTGTGTTCACTTAACAAAATCTGAATGAACCGTTCAAAGTCGGGCGCTGGGTTCAGCAGGCTCAAAGCCTTTCGCAGGTCGATTTGGTGTCTGATTACAGGCTTGTGTTTCCTTAAACGTTTGAAGATCATCTGAAGAATTTTCTTTGTTTCTATACCCTCATATATTCTCTTTTCGATATCTTCAGCGATTGACTCAGCAACAGTTCTTGTTGCACCCATACGCAAGCAGGTTCTCACAATTTTGTTTTTTGTCGAATGGTTGTCTTGCGCCATCAAATTTAGTAACATAAACAGTCAACGTAATCTAACACAAGGTTATAGTTTCCTTATGTTGCTAAAAAGATAACCACGTCCCAGCAGAAAAGATTACACGCAGCAAAATGGAATCTTTGACAAACCTGTAAAGAAGCAGATGACCCGAAAAGAAGTTGGTGGTTTTAATAAAACGCAAAGAAATAGCGATTATCAAAGTAGACAGTGTTACACCAAAAGTGGCTGTGAATCGGTGCCTTCATTTTTTGTATTCACTCAGAATCTCCAAAAATTCTTTCACCCGTTCGTCCTCCTGTTGCTCAGGCTTTAAGAGAATGGTTCTTTTTCTATTCCGCACCGAAGAAGCTCTTCTTTTTCCAGAGTTGATCAGGAGTTCTTTCCTTACAGTTTCAAAGGAAGTCAATTTTTTGAGGGCTGTTAACCAAGCTCCTGCTTTAACATCCGAGTGGAATATCCAATTTCTATTTACCTTGACGGCTTCTTTTGGACAGACTTTTTGGCATGCAGAACAGAAAATGCAAAACTCAGGGTAGACGCTAAGGCGACCGCTTTCCAACTTGATCGCACCAGTGGGGCATATGTCGACGCAAACCGTGCATCCGCTAGGACATAGATCGCTATTTACTTCAATGGTTCCCTGAAAGGGTTTTTTCACCTCTATTGCATCCAGAGGACATGCTGCTTGACAGCGTTTGCAGTAAAAGCAAGAATCTTCCATGATTTGAACGTCTGTTAGCACTGTTTCCCCCTTTTCTGAGGTTTTTGTTGACACTTTGATTGCTTCTGTAGGGCATTCTTCTTGGCATCTGAGATTGCATATTGGATCACATTTTTCTGTTGCAACAGTAATTTCCTTCAGCAAAACTGGAAATGCCTCGTTTTTTACAACGGTAGTTACTTCTTTTCCATCAATTTCCATCTTCAGTGCATTTAGGGGACACAAAACCGCGCATTCTCCACAGAGATTACAAGAATTTACGTCAAAATCGATCGTTGGCTTTTTTGCCAAACGCCCTTCAGTTATTTCTGCTGGAGTTACCTTTATGGCTTCTTTCGGACAAATTTCAGCACATAAACCACATCCGTTACACAAATTTTTGTTCAAGGATAGACGATAATTTCTTTTAAGAAAACTTCTCTTGAGCGTAATCTCTCTTCTGTTTTCGGTTTTAACGATTTTTCCGCGCACAATATTCCCCAACATGCACAATTATTCTTCTTAAAGGATGGTCATCAGGTCTCAGCCCCTTTTAGGTGATGACCTTTTCTTTTTTTGGGTTAGACTCTTGACTGTTTTTTCTATCTCTTCTTTGGTGACGCCGTCAACTATTTTTTGCATTTCCTTTATTTTTGAAGCAAACTTCTCGCCCTCAGCTGCGCTTATCCACGCCAAATGAAGCCGATTTTTATCCAACCCCAACCGCTCCATCTTTTTCCACAATTTCTCAACCCGTTTCTTGGTCTGATAATTGGCGTCTATGTAATGGCAATCATTCAAGTGGCAACCTGAAACCAGCACTGCCGCAACTCCTCTAGCGAAAGCTCGCTCAACAAACTTCATGGCTACCCTGGCTGAACACATGCTTCGGATGATCCGCACGCTGGTGGGATACTGCATTCTGCTTACGCCCGCAAAATCTGCCCCCGCATAAGAGCACCAGTTGCAACAGAAAGCAACAATTTTCTTGTCTGCGTTCGCCTCAGTGGCTGCGTCTATCTGCGAATACATTTGCTCATCACTGAAATGGCTCATCTCGATAGCGTCGAATGGACACTCTGCACCACAAGTGCCACACCCAGAACAGGCTGCTGCAATTACTTCTGCTTTTTTACGTTCTTTATTCACATTAATTGCGTGATATGGACATACTCTGGTGCACATGCCACATCCGGTGCATTTTTCAAGGTCTATTATAGGCGTAATGGCTTCGATGGTGACACTGCCTTTAGCCATGAGAATGCCTGCACGGGCTGCTGCAGCACTTGCTTGCGTCACGCTGTCTTTGATGTCTTTGGGGCTTTCGGCGCAACCAGCAAGAAATACTCCTCTGGTTGGGGTGTCTACTGGCTTCAATTTTGGGTGTGCTTCCATAAAGAAGCCGTCTGAAGTCTTTGACAATCTTAAAAGCCGCTGAATCTTATCGCTGTCCTCGCTAGGTCTAAGACCAACGGCTAGAACTGCCATGTCCACATTTACCTTGTATATTTTTTTCTCAAGAGTATTTTCTCCAATCAGCCACAGGTTGTGAGCTTTTTTGTCCTCAATTATTTCCGCTGGCAATCCACGTACGAATATGACGCCCGCTCCTTTTGCTCTTCTAAATAGGTCTTCGAAGCTTTTTCCAAACGCACGTATATCTATGTAAAAAACGTAGATTTTGGTGTCTGGCCAATGCTCCTTAATAAGTAAGGCATCCTTTATGGTATTCATACAGCAGACGTTGCTACAATATGGGTTGCCTTTTTTCTTAGCTCGAGAACCTACACACTGGACGAATGCAACTGACTTCGGAACCTGCATATCACTAGGTCGGACTAGGCGACCTCCAGTAGGTCCTCCAGCGTTTATAAGCCGCTCAAACTCCAAAGAGGTTATTGTATTAGGAAACTGGAGGTATCCATATTCTGTCAAGGCAACAGGGTCATACACGTCCATACCCGTGGCTACAATGATTGTTCCAACATTCAGCTCAACTTCTTCAGGCATATCATTGAAATTTATGGCATCAGGGCCACAAACCTCTTTGCACTTTGCACAAGTATTCTCGCTGAGGCCAATGCAACTGTTCTCGTCGATCAGATAAATGGCTGGAACGGCTTGAGCGAAAGGAGTATAGATTGCTTTTCGCCAAGTAAGCCCCACTTCAAACTCGTTAGACACTTCTACTGGACAAACATCAACGCAATTGCCACAAGCTGTGCATTCTTTTGTAACGTATCTTGGCTTCTTGTGCACTGTAACTTTGAAGTTTCCGATGTACCCCTCAACTTTTATAACATCGCTGTTTGTCAGCAGTTCAATGTTCGGATGTCTACCCACATCTGACATTTTTGGAGCAAGGATACATATGGAGCAGTCCATGGTTGGGAAGGTCTTATCGAGCTGCGCCATTTTCCCACCGATGCTGGGGCTCTTCTCTACAAGGTAGACTTTGTAGCCAGTATCGGCTAAATCTAGGGCTGCTTGAATACCCGCAACTCCGCCTCCTATCACCAACGCTGCTTTTGTCACTTGGACAACGAGCTCTTCTTTGGGCTTCAGTAGTGCCGCCCTAGCGACTGCCATGCGAACTAAATCTTTGGCCTTTTCTGTGGCTTTTTCTGGTTCGCGCAGGTGAACCCAACTGCAGTGTTCTCTAATGTTAGCCATCTCAAATAGGTACTTGTTTAATCCTGCAGATTCGCAGGTTGCTCTGAAGGTTGGTTCGTGAAGGCGGGGGGAGCAAGAAGCTACGACAACTCTGTTGAGGTTATATTCTTTAATGCCTTTACTTATTCTCTCTTGTCCTGGGTCCGAGCAAGTGTATAGATTATCCTCAGAAAGAACAACATGAGGAAGGGTAGAAGCGTATTCAGTTACTTCTTTACAGTTAACAGTGCCTCCAATGTTTAAGCCACAATGGCAGACAAAAACTCCGATACGGATTTCCTCGTTGGATTTAGAATCAACTTTAGAAGATTTCATGTGTACTCTCCAAAACGTTTTCAACAACAAGGGGATTCAGCGAGACGCCCCGCAGATAAAGGTGTATGGAAATTGCCGCTCGTTTTCCAGCCATTATAGCTTCCAGCAAGGTTGCTGCTCCCGATACTGCGTCTCCTCCAGCGAAAATGCCAGATGAACTTGTCTCTAAAGTAAATGGGTCTGCAGCGATGGTTCTTTTTTCTGTGATTTCAACTGTTTCCGGAAGAAAGTCTGTGTTGGGAAATTGGCCTATCGCCATTATTACGGTTCCAATTTTTATCGTAAATTCGGAGCCATGAATGGAAACTGGACGTCTGCGACCCGACTCGTCCGGCTCACCTAATTCCATTCGTACACATTCAATCCCAGTTACTTTCCCATTTTCTCCCAGAATCCTTTTAGGGGCAACCAAGAATTCAATTTTCACTCCTTCTTCTTCAGCCTCTTTTATTTCCCAAGGACTCGCGGTCATCTCCTCTTTAGATCTTCTGTACAAGAGGGTGACTTCTTTGGCTCCAAGTCTTAAGGCGGTTTCAGCAGAATCAACAGCAACGTTGCCTCCGCCAATTATTGAAACAGTATCTGACACCTTAGCTTTTTTCTCATTCGCCTTTTCCAGAAAATCAAGAGCGTGGAAGACGCCGTTTAGTTCTTCGCCTTCGATGCCGAGCATCTGCTCTTTATGGGCTCCTGTGGCTACGAAAACGGCTTTGTAGCCCTCTTCTAGAAGCTCGTTAAATTTCAGGCTGCTGTCGATGGCTGTATTGGTTTTAATTTTAACGCCTAAATCTGTTATGCGCTTGATATCGGAATCAACTATTTTCTTGGGAAGCCGATGTTCTGGAATGCATCTTCTCAACATCCCGCCAGGTGAGGATAAAGCCTCAAAAACTGTTACAGAATAGCCCTTTTTGGCTAACTCTTGGGCTGCCGTAAGTCCAGCGGGACCTGAGCCGACAATGGCTACCTTCTCTTCATAGAGGGGGATTGACGGCTTTTTTTTCGATTTTTCCTCTTCATAGTCAACGATGGCATGTTGAATAGAATTGATCACTAACTGTTTATCCTCTATAACCCGTTCTGGATGAAAACAAACATAGCAGCATGAAGCTGGGAGCGGAATTTTTGTTCTAATTATTTCTAAAGATTTACCAAAGCCCTCCATGTTACCGCTTTCAACAGCAAATTTTCTGACAACATGGAAAATTTCCGGAAGCTTCAGTCCCTGCGGGCACCGCTTAGAACAACGATAACACCAACCGCACAGCCATAATTCGGCTGATTTCAGAAGGCCGTCATCACCTAAGGGTAGACGATTAAGTAGTATTCTCGGATTATAATGTTCTGGAATTAATTCCGCAACTGAACAACTTGCCGTGCAGATACCGCATGTATAGCAGTATTTCAGCGTCTCAAAATCAAGAAGACCCGCCAGAACATTTTCCAGATTTGCTGTTGTTACTTTCTTTCAACTCCTTTTCTGTTAGTTTCAAATCCTTGATCCAACGTTTTAGCAGAAAAAAGGTGGACCACATAAGGAAGATAGTGTGTGCGGGAACTTGGCAATATCCCATAAACTCCTATTCGAAAAGTTTATCCTTTATTTTCGTCCGGATTTTTCGACAAGGTTGATGGCGTCGCTTAACCAGCTTAAGGTTTTTTCGATTTTTTCTTTGCTTGCCCCAGGCACCATGAATGCAAGGTATTTTTTGACATACATGCCATAGACGAGAATGTCTATTGGATATGGTTCTGAAAATGCCGCCAGCAGAAGATCCAAAGCTTCTCTTTTGGCTTTTGTTTCTTCAACTTTTTGGAGGTTCTCGCTTTCTTTCAGGTTTGTCTGATTTTCTGTTTGTTTAAATTCATCACTCTTAGATTCGGACAGCATCAAAGTTCCGTTAATTAGTTTAGTTGCAGTGGCTTTTCGCAGGTTTTCGTCGAACTCTTTCTGCGTTACCAGAGCCAATGCTTCTTCGGGGCACCATTCAACACATTGGGGTTCGCCGCCGCAGAGGTCGCATATCATCACCGTTCCCTTTTCTGGATTCATAACAATGGCGCCGTAAGGGCACGCTTTTATACACCAGCCGCAACCGTCGCACTTGTCTTCATCCACCATTATAACGCCGGTCTCAGATTGGGTGAGGGCGTCCAGTGGACAAGCAGCTACGCATGGGGAATCTTCACAGAACCTACATGCAGCAGACATGTTAACGATTTGATGTAAACGGAGAATCTTTATTCTGGAACGCTGAGGATTGTATACGCCTTCTCTTTTTAATGCACATACCATTTCGCATACTCCGCAACCCGTGCATTTCTCAAGATCGGCAGCAACAAATTTTCTTTCAGTTAGATTCGATTCTTTTAAGACCTCCATCCTTAAGTTCTCTCCAGTAAACTGTAAAGTTCAGGAAATCCTGAAGGTAATCGCTCTTTTTGTTCTTGCCTCTCATTATTCTGGTGAGTTTTAACAGTTTTGGTTTGCAAACCCTTTTTGTCATAAACAGTTACTACTTTTGATGCGCAATAGAGACAAAAGTTGAAGCGGTTAGGAACCGTATAGTGACTGTATCTAAAGGGGCATTCTATCAATCCGTCTCATCCCATCTTTTGATGTTTCAGGTATTTTTCGCTGCATTAACTGCAGGGGCTTATGTGCCACACGGTTGCAGCATTTGAAATATATTTCATATTAATAGGTATGTTAGTAAAGGAAAAGATTGAGATTCACATAAAGGATAAATTGAAGATTTAGTCACGTAAAATGTTACCGTTTAATATGATGTACAATAATGTTTTTTCGATGCTGATATTTAGTCACGTAAAATGTAACTTGTCTCTACATAAAAGGAATATAACGAAGACACCAAAGACTGCTTGAGGCAAACATAAACATCTTTTGTAGACATAAACAGGCTTTCCTAAAAAACATGGCTGGTTGGAAACGATTGGTTTAATAGCTTTACCGGCTATACTTTTTCATATCTCTGGTATGAGTTGAGAAATATGAACAGGTTAGATATGTCCGAAGTTAAAGTCAGTAAAATCATGACTAAACGTCTAATTGTTGCAAGCATCCATGATACGGTGGAAGAGGCCGTGAAAAAAATGGTTGATAATGATGTCGAGTGCCTTCCAGTCATTAATTCGGACGGAATGCTGCAGGGTTTAGTTACCTTCAGAGATATTGTAACTAAATTTGTTTATCCCTCTGCGTTCAAACGGGAGTTGAAGATTGGGGAGATCATGGCTAAGAACATAACAACCTGCGGTCCCGACTCAACCGTGCTTGACGCAGTTAAAACCATGAAGAATAGGCATCTGAGAAGGCTTCCAGTAGTTAACGCTGAAACGGTGCTTGTTGGATTAGTCACGGACTTTGACTTGGCATTGTTCGGATGGGAACTCGAGTAAACATATGATCTGCTTGCCGAGGCCCGTAGGAAGCAAGAGCTGCACGCGCTGGTCTGTTTAGAAATTATTTTGTTGTTATAGTATATAGACAGCCAAGTGGCTTTAAGGCTTCATCTATTTTTCCTATTAATTCATTGAGCTGGGATGCTTCAGGTTCTTCATGCCACTCGAAAAAGAAATCATATTCCCCCAGCTTTTGTCCATGTTTGCTAATCAAATTATGGCATCTCTGGATCGGAACTACAACACCAGTTCTTTGCATAAAAAAGCCGGGAACAGTAGCCTCAAACCTTTCTACAGTGTCTCCACCTAAATCTCTAGCAATTCTAGGTGACAAATCTTTCTGTATGACCTGATCCATTATACACACTTCAGGCATGTCAATAGCGACTTTTTCAAGCGCTCTTACTGCTTCTAAAATGGGCGGACCATAAATCTTAATGTAGCTTCTCATAGCTATTCCACTAGTTTTTAGTGTGCCAGATATTATTAAAATTAACCACAACTTCCTCAACATAATCTAAGAAATCTGATTTGTCGAGCATGCCAAAAATGCATCAAGGTGTTGAGAGAAAAACATGAATGTGCGCGCACTTTTTCCTCTTTTGCCTGTGAAGTGTTTGAGACTAGCGAGTACTCCAGTTAATCGAAGGACTAATTAGGATATAAACGAGTACGGGTAGCACGAGATCAAGGCTCGTTAAAATAAGGTTTTTAGGGGCAACGCGCCAAGTGACTGTGCCAAGCTATTTCTTGGATGCTGGTGGATTAAAAATTCTTATCGATTGCGGACTGTTTCAGGAACGTGAATATTCATACAGGAGCTGGAATCCATTCCCTATTCCCAAAAGCAAATCCAATATATCTTCTTAACCCACGTTCATTTGGACCATTTAGGGCTTATTCCCAAACTCGTAAAGGAAGGCTTGACGGGGGAAATCCTGTTAACTCACGCGTCCAAAGGGCTGTTTCCAATTGTTATTCTAGATTCAGCTCGGATACAGGAAGAAGATGCCGCCTTCAAGAAAAAACGTCACACGAGGGAGTGTCGAATTGGGTCCTATCCGGAAAAGCCCTTATCCACTGAAAAGGATGCCCGGAAGTGCTTCAGACTTTTGAAAAGGGTTCCCTACGAAGAATATATCTCTCTTAACCGTCGAGTGAAAGTCTGTTTCCACGATGCTGGCCACATCCTCGGTTCAGCAACGATTGAGGTAATTGTCCAAGATGAAAACCAACCGAAGAACATTGTTTTTTCGGGCGACATCGACCAGTGGGAGAATTTCAGCGACATCGACAGACGTTGTCATTGCTAGTCCCCTTGCCTTCAGGGTCACTTCTTTGGTATCAGAGGAATTGAAACTTGTGATCACTGCTAAAACGTAGCTCATGACCGTTTCCTTCCAATATAAACTATGTTCGGGTCTTTTGACATGCAATACACTTCCTTCGTTTAGAGTTTCTCTCTAGCTGCATTGAATCTATTCTGATTATGCTTGTACTAACTCACCAATTGCGAATCTAGGTCCAACGCTTGTTACCTTGAATTTCACGTGTTCTCCTTGCTTAGTGTTGGGCACAAATATGATGAATCCTTGAATCTTTGCGATGCCGTCGCCTCTTCTGCTTATGTCTTCGATTTCAGCTTCGTATTCCTTGTCCACTTCAACTGGTTTGCTCATGCTACCGTATGAATATGACATTCTATCACCTCGTTTAATTTTTTCAGCTAGAATTGCCTTGAAAAAAGAGTAAAAACGTCTATAACCGTCCTACCTTCTTTAGAAAGCACTTAACTGCTTGATACCTGTTACACCAGCCCTCCTAATTAACCTTTGTATGTGTATGAAATGTACCAATGTATACTCGAGATAAATGAGGATTCTCAGAATTTTACATGGTGTAAATGGCTATGACATAATTTGTTTATAAAGCTAGAAATAGCTTAAAATACACTTTTTTGGCGTTTTAAAGAGCAAAAAGGGCTTGTTTTTCTATCTAAATCCAAATATTATAGCTGCTGTAGTATCCACTATGAGGTGAACTATTTTGGTGTTTGAAGAAGATGACGATTGGCAAGATTGGGATGAAGAGGATGAAGATGAAGAAGAGGATTAGCAGAAGCCTAGAGTCGAAATTGAATTCGGGCATTTGTAATCATTTATCCCCTGATGTGGGGAAATCCCCTTTTTGTTTATGGGAACAGTTCAAGACTGAAACGCACTCCATATATACAGCGGTATACATTAGTAGTTCGTTGAGTCCTCAGTAAATTTTGACAGACTACTACTTTTGTCGGTTTATTTCGAGGATTCTGTTAGAAAAAACTGTATCGAAAGCAGGAGGCAGGTTAAGCACGTCTATGTCTGGGGTTCAATATAAAATGGAACAAAGAATTGTACGAAAATTTGAGAAAGCAGGAGCCGTTTCTATGGAAAAAGCGGTTACTGTTGAAGAGGCAAAATTAGATGAACAGGAACAATACTGGTTAGACTATTTTGCGGGTTCTTTTCTGGGTCAGATAAAGAAGACTGAACAACATCTATACTACATTTAGAAGAAACGTTTCAGCTAGTTAATCAGTAAAAGAATTCTTCAGTTATCTAGACGCATATTTTGGGCACCTAAAAAGAAGATGTGCTAATTAGCAGGTGTTCGATTTTTTACATTTATTCTTTCACATCGTCTATGATTTTAGTATTCAGCACACCTAGACCTTTCAATAATTGCTTTGGTTCAAAATTTGCTAAATTAACGGTAAACAAATTTATCCAGTTTCATCTTTTTTGGATTGCGTAAAAATTTTGCTTTTCCAAATATACACGTATGTTCAGGCGAAAACATTATCAGCTAACGCTGAGCTTAAAAAAAGAAAAAGTGTAAAAAAATTACTTTTTGGGAATATAAACTAGCTTGTTAAGCTTAATATCGACTTCTTGCAGGTCGTTTTTTAGCGTAACAATCTCTGCAGTATACAGGTCTGCTGGGGTCAGGTTTGAATGGTACTTGACATTCTTTTCCGCATTCAGCGCAGACTGCATTGTGCATTTCTCTTGGTCTACCATAAGACATTCCTTTTGCACCTCCGATTCTATGACAAAATTAGTTTCTTCAACTCACTAATTCATAAATAGCAACCTCATAGTTGCTTATAAACTTGTACATCTGATGTTTAATATGACAGCGCGCAGAGCTGATCCTGTGTTTTTTGATATTTCTGATGGATTCATGTATAGTAAACTTTAAGGAACTGTTCATGGTTTAGGTTTAAAAAGAGGAGTTTATTTGCCTAAGAAGAGTAAGAAAGAGAAGGCTGCAGGTCGAGAACAGCATAAAAAACTGCAAAAGGCTAAGAAGATGCAGAAGAAACAAAAGAAGAGTGTTTCTCTTCCTGCAAAACATCAGAAAAAATAGTACATGCAATTACTTTTTACAGTAAATTGATTTTCTGAAATTGATGTGTGCAAACACTTTCTACTCTTACTTCATCAGGATTGTCCACGCAGGGGCTATGCCGTAATTTTTTACCATAAAAAACAGATTCAAGATCCAATATGTGAACGCGTCACCATTATAGAGAAAGCGAAAGCAAAATTTCCCTAATGCTAAACGAGGAGAAAATTGTCATTGACCGTTGCGGGAAATGAAAATCCCGAGTTGGGTCTAAGCCCTCAGCGCATGTTAAGCCCGATGAGGCATTGTTTTTGTCGCGTGCTTTTCTTTCGCCTTTTTGATTGGCGCGCTCAATGCCTTAACGCATTGCACTTTAAGTATTGTCCAGCCCACTGAAACAGAGTCTTTGTCGCATATCAGTCTTCAGCTGTTACGACCAATATGCTCAATGTTCCAGTGCAAAACCAGAGCGTGCTCCCCAACTCGGGTGCTATACTACAAATTCGCTGCTTATAAAGCCACATGTATGATAATACACCTATACGCGGAAATATTTCAAAATATTTCGAAATTCTCGTCCGAGTTGCAACAAATTAAAAAAAGGCGCGTTCATACTTAGGCATGTTTATGTTTTCAGATAATGTCTTTAGTGCTTAAACACTTAAGTCGATACCCTTATAAGTGATTAAGTACATAGTATCATATGGGAATAAGCAAATTAAGGTGAATGAAAAATGATTATGAAAACAAAACTAGCAGCCGGTATAAAGCAATTTGCTTATTGGAAAAACATCTAGCGCGATGGCGCGTGTAAAAAATTAAAAATAACAAAAATTGGTGTGGTTGGTAATTTAAATGGGTAGAATAAGCGTATCGCTCCCTGATGAACTGGAAAAGAAACTCAGGTTCAAAACCATCGAGAAATTTGGCGGGAAAAAGGGGGACCTATCCAGAGCTGTCGAAGAAGCCATAAAAACATGGGTTGCCAAAGAAAAATAGATGCATACTCAAAAGAGGCAAAATAACACACGCCTTTTCTCCAAGAGATGCGCGCACACCACACCACAACTTAGCTTTCGGAATAGTTTATTCGGGGGTTTTCTCCTTGTATGCTAGAAATAAGTATAGAATGAGCAGGTCAAATCAATTTAGCGGAGTTGAATGCGGATGCTGCATTTACAAGTCTACCAATTACTGTTGGCGACAATGTCCATATAATCGCTGGAAAACAAATAGTTACTAACAAGCAGAATGGCAAATCATTTCGCAGTGCTTAAATGCTCTCTCGGTAGAACAAGGATGTAGATGCACTGAAGATTAGGGAGGTGAAAAGTTGTCTTTGAAACCTAAGACGATGCAAATAGAGAAAGTGCCAGAAACTGGTGACTCAGAAACATGGGCAAAGTTCAATGAAAGATTAAACGATTTAGCGAATCAAGGGTACACAGTATCATGTGCAACAGACACCTACATTCTATTGAGCAAGAAGCTCGCTGCAATTAGAAGGGAAGATTAACCTCAAAGATTGAACTTGATGATGTGTGTCGCCGAAACCACTCTGCACTTGTAGAATCCGTAGTGTACATTATGGCTTTGATACTACAGAGTACAAAAGCTCAATAAAGTCCAAGATTTTCTGTCGTAGTTTTTCCTGAGAAACTGTCCACTTGTCGAGTGCATCCCAACTTTCGTCTGTAGCCCCAGCATAATCCTCTGTGGAAAGTCTGCGTTTTTCTTTGCGTTTAGAATTCCATCCGCTTGCATAATTCTTAGTTTGACGAAATAATTCAACAATCCGTTTACTATACGTTGTAATTTCTTCAGCTGCTGAGGGATTATGTTTTTTTGCGTAATCTGCAACCATGAAGAGACGTTCCAGATTAGCCCAGTAAGTTTCTGCTGTTCCAAACCAATCTTGGATGGAAGCAAAACAGTCTTTGTCCCCATAAAGCATCTCTAACTCTTCAAGAATCTTTGCGTCTATAGCCCTCATAGAAATCCCTTTTGGGTTCGCTAGAGTAAAAATCTTTTGTGCATCTGGATGCTATCATATAATCTTTGGTTGATGCTTGTTTTCATTGTCTATCTTTTTCAAGAGTTTTTCAAGTATTTTCCCTTTTGTTCTCAATTCTTGTTCCGAAACGGTATGTCCCATTGGACATAAGTCATCAACAACGGCGCCTTCGTTTGCCAGATACACAACAGGATAGAGGTAACATCCCATGGGTCTCTTCTCATATATTTGGCATTTCTTATCAGCGCGACTGTAAAAAACGCAATATCCGTCAACGTTTCTGAGCCTAGTCACACCATCCTCTGTAACTGCAAAATCTTCTAATCTATAGCCTATTTCCTCTAATCTTGTGATGTCCTCGCTTGAAAGCTCCATCACCGTTTCTTCACAGCAAAGTCCACAATTTGAGCAACGCAAACTAACAGATCCCCAACATAACATAACAAAAGACAGCAGAGTAATAGCTATTTGGGTTTGGGGCTAAAATTTAATTTTTTGTGGTATTCCCCCTTACATTTCAAATTTATTTTGGTAATTTTGTTTTTGGTTGTATTTTTATCAGGGTAATTTTGGTTGGAACAAAGCAGAGCAAAAATTTGTTATATCGAGATAGACGAAAGTATTGTGTTTTTTTTTTTGGAACGTATTAAGAGGCTTTGTGCGCGCGAAAATTGTTTAACGATTAATTCTCAAATTAAACATTAATCGTATTAGTCGTTGTTAATATTTTGTATAGAGATCATTTGGGACGATTTAAGAGATGGTGCTCTTTATATTGCACAGCGACTCTTCAACTACCTAGGTGACTGCATGAACAAGGCAAAAAGAAAGAAGAGTAAGCACATCGACACGGACGACGCTGAACAGAAGAAGGAGAGAGAAACGGGGGACATTTATGATGACAAACAGAGAGGAGAAATGTTGAAAGCAGATGGAATTACTGCTGCCGAAAATGCGTTCATGCAAGGAAGAGAGATGACTCCAAAAAAGAGAAAATACCCCACACATAAAGACACAGTTTCAGTTGAACTCGCTGCAGAGGAATACACTGAAGACTAAATCAGCGTCCACTGTTATTGTTTCTTCTTACATCCTGTGACGGTGGATGTAGAAATTGAAATTTGCCGTTTTCTGCTGGACATCCACAGGGTAACTTTTTGATTTCGTTAAAATTTATAGACGCCACATTTTCAACTAAAGTTCCTTTTGCACCATATTTTTTGCATTCGTAGCTTACATTCGATTTTTGTTCACCCATATCATCACCTCGCACGCGCTAATGCAGAATATTAACGATTTTGACATCCATCATCCGATTGTACGCGCGTATTGATGCCACATCAAGTAGAGTCCCTTATTGATTTCCGCGTTTTCTGGGTAGAGCTTACTTTTCCTGCTCCATCACATTTTGGGCATCGTTTTCTCGAATCCCCTTCCCCTGTGGTGCCTGTACCATGGCATACAGGACAGGTGACCATCCAATCTTCTGCACGCTCGTAGAACTTTCTGGGCATAAAATTCACCTTGTTCATGAGTACTCTGTATGTATGCAATATTAATTGCACTCTCACCTTCTCTTCTGTTTCTTTCCTCCACGGGTCCTTCTCGTCTGATGTCCCTTTGTTTTGTCACGACTAGCGCTCTCCTTGGCTTTTCTACGGGAATCCTGTTCGCTACTCATGTTATTTCACCTAACCTCCCAAGTGTAAATTGTGTGCTTTCCAAAATAAAACCTGCTATCCAAATAGGTTCAGGCATGTCGGGTTCTGAAATTGTGTGTATTCTTTGGTGCGCGCGCTTGCTTTCAAAAACTTTATGAAGCAGTTGGGGCAAGTGAAAAAACCACATGATTTGAAAAAATCTAGACAAAAGTAACCTTTTAGACTCTTCATGTTTACAGGCGTCTGTTTACTCGTAGTATATCAGGTCTTCTTCTTCAAGTTTCTGATGAAGTTTGTTGACTGCTTCGTGAACGTCTTCTTCTTTGGTGGCTCCTGTGCAAACAAGTTTACCGCTGGCGAAGAGAAGAATCACCACTTTTGGTTCATCCATTCTGTAGATTAGACCCGGAAACTGTTCAGGCTCATACATTGTTCTGCCGAGACTGTAAGCAGCTTGTTCAAGCTCTATTCTTCCCAAAAGATTCGCTGAGGCAACCATGTTCACTATTTTGATTTCGGGTTTGCCAGGGATGATTATTCCGCTCTTCTTCAGTTCCCTTACAACCTGTTTAACTGCCCTATTTGCTTCCTTCTCAGACTTTGCTCCGGTGCAAACCATCTTCCCCGTACTGAAGATAAGAATGGCTGTCTTGGGTCTTTTTAACCTGAAAACTAAGCCTGGAAATGTTTCCGGACGATACTCAACTCCTGGATTCCCCTTAACAACAGCTTGCAGGTCAATCTTCTGATTCAAAGTAGCAGAGGCAACAACATTTTCGATTCGGATAGAATCTTCAAACGTGGACATTTTTAATTCGTCCTATGCAAATCATGACTTTGGCGGAGTTATTTAAAGAGTTCTGGACCTGGTAAACCGGAAGCGATTATTTTCTTAACGAATCAATGTTTGGGGGAACCATTATCCGAAATCAAATTCTTCTATTTTGGGAAACAATGAAAAAGTGTCTGCAAATTTTACTAAAATTTTTCGACTTGACCGCGCGCTGAGGCGGACGGTCTGTCATTCGCATTAATTTTTTTGATTAAAATTCAATGCAAAAAAATAAATCAGTCGTGCTTTACATACTTATTTGAGGGGAGCAAGAACCTGTCCATTTATCGTAAATCAAGGAGAAGCGACTGGTATAAATCACTAATTTTCATCGGAGTTTACATTGCAATTATCTCCGTTACGAGTATTTACCTGCTTGTCACTTATTGGTATCTCTGGATAGCGTTGGTGGCAGGTGGATTGATACTGCTTATTTTGTGGCACACTAAATCTACTGCTTACCATTGCCCAAAATGTGGTGTCGAATTTGAAATTTCTCTATTAACCGATTTCTTAAGCCCTCATGGAGTAACCAAGAATGGCGGTTGGTTGTACTTGAAATGTCCTGTTTGCTCTAACAGGTCAAAAATGCAGGTGCTTGTTAAGACAAAAGGCAATTCAAACCCTCAATGATGGGAAAGAAGAATTAGCTTTATAGCCATTGTTTGTCACCTTTGATGTATAGTGTTTTTGTTCTCCTTAGTTTTGCGAATTTATTCGCTTTTTTCGGCTTCCTTTTTTTGTTCCTTCCATCGGTCATAATGTTCAAAGAGTGTGTCTGTTTGTTCTATTACAGCTTAACCAACCAAAAATCTACCTGTTCGGGAAGAGATTGCAGTCTTAGATATTAATTACATGCTATTGTGGGTTAAATTTTAACCCCAAACCCAAAATGAAGTCATGCCAAGTTTTTTCCCCCTTCACGGTTTTGAGTTGATGGAACTCCTCTTCCGTGAAGATTTCGTTTATTGTTCTCAACATTTTGCATCACGAGAAAAGGAAGAAAGAAACTTTTATATGAAGTGTGGGTTAATTAATTAACCCAAACCAACATGAATAAAAAATGGAGAACGGTTAACAAATGAGAAAACTTCAAACAGCAACAAAATTGGAGAACAGAGTAAACATTCTCAAAGTGTTAGCTGATAATCAATGGCACAGCTATAAAGAAATTAGAGAGAAGGCAAACATAAGCAACGTCACATTATCTGAGCATCTGAAAGAGCTTAAACCGTTACTCAACAAAAGGCGAGACCCTTCGTCAAGTCGTTTGAGTGCGCAATACAAAATTAAAGAAATTTTTGCTTTAGCTTTAACGAGTCACCTCGTAACGGGGATAGGTTGGAAAGAAATAGAAAAACAGTATCTCAAAGGAAAAGACTTCAAATCGGTTGAATGGGATTCGGTTGTAGAAAATATAAACGTGATAGCTAATCAGTTTTTGATTCATACCCCCACGATTTGTGCAAGCGAAGATTTTTTTGGTGACGGCGAAGAAAAAAATTTGGAATTGCTTGAGCTTCTTCTGGAAACATTTGTGTGGGAAAACTACCGAATTCTCACGTGGAATTTCATAAAAGCCATGTATTATAAACTCAAGAAGGAATCATCGAATGGTTCAGAATTCTAAGGTTGAGAAAATAATTCTTGACGGTAACGGTTCTTATCTGGGAATGGAGAAGGGCTGTTTTGTTGTGAAAGATGAAAAAGGTAACCGTGAACGGTATCCTCTTTTTGAAAAGGAAATAGGTGAGGTTGTTCTGAAAAGTGGTAATTCTGTTTCTACTGGAGCTTTAGCCAGTTTAGGCTTCTGGAATATTGACGTTCTGATATTGACTTCTAGGGGAAAACCTGTCGCCATGCTTAAGGCTTTTGACGATGATTCTCACGTTCACACTCGATTAGCTCAATATGAAGCCTTCAAAGATGAAAGAGGCTCTGAGATTGCTAAGAAATTTGTTCTAGGAAAACTTGAAGGACAAAATCAAGTCCTCAAAAAGTATGGGTTAAGACAGTTTGATTTCAAGAAGATTGAGAGAGTTAAGAATCTGGAAATTGACGATTTAGGGCAACTCAGAAAGAAGCTTTTAGCCTATGAGTCTCACGCTTCAAGAGCTTATTTCAAAAGAATTTTTGCTCTGTTTCCCGAATCTGTTAGACCTGAGGGCAGAAGAACTTTCAAGGCTTACGATGGCGTGAACAATCTTTTCAATTTGGGTTATGAGCTTCTTTCTTGGAAGGTTCACAAGGCTTTAGTTAACGCTAAACTTGAGCCTTTTCTTGGATTCCTTCACTCTGTGCAGTATGGGAAGCCTAGCCTTGTATGCGATATGATGGAGCTTTACCGATTCATGATAGACGCTTTCTTGATTCAGAATTACAGGGGAATAAGCAAGAACCGTTTTGTAACCAAAAAGGAGGCAATGACTAGAAAAAAGGTCGGCAAAAGAGAATACCTTAACGATGGTGATTCAAAGAAGCTTATGAGAGGACTGAATCAGCTTTTCGAGTCTGAAATTGAGATTCCTAGAATAAGATATGGAAAAAAACAAACCCTTGAAACATTAATCAATGAAGAAGCGCTTTTGTTTGCCAAGTATCTACGAAAAGAGAAAAATGACTGGGCACCAAGAATTTTAACAGCTCGAACATTAAGTTGAGATAGTGGGAAACCATCGTGAATGACTACTACGAAGGACTCAAGAACGAACTGCTTTCAAAACGAAAGCAACTCAGGTCATTGACAAGACAGTCTAAGATTCAAGGCGATTACTATGAAGCTTTAGTGAGGGAGTTTGTTCGCAGATTTGTTGACGATTCCCTTTCGGTAAAACATGGTTTGATATTAGGTCATAACGGAAGAAAAAGCCCAGAATGCGATGTTATCATTTATGAAAAAGGAAAAAAACCACTCTTCGAGTCGGGAGACCTTGTGATAATTAACCAAGAAGATGTTCGTTTCGTGATACAAGTTAAGAGCAGACTAGATTCAACAACTTTGAAGAGTGCTATTGAAAACCTAAGAAAGGTAAAGAACCTGAACAAACAAATTATGTGCTGGATTATTGGGTTCGACACCAAACTGTTGATTAAAACTTTGTATCTACAAGCATGGCGGAGTGGGGTTGTTCAATATCTTCAGGTTTTTTGTTCAAATCGAAAGACAGAAGATAAAACCTTGCTTAGCAATCAGATGATGTTTTTTATAGAGGCAGTGCGAAGATGCCGAGACTTTTCAAAATATGGATACACCAGTGACCTAGTTATTCACCGAGAAGAAAGATTTAGACTAGCTTTGAACAATACAGATGAAGAAAAAGCAATAGTCCGAAAACTATCAAGAGTCTATTCATTGGGTTACGAGAATTATTGGAAAGAAATCTCGGAGCCTTTCAATAATATGTTCAAATGAATAAACCCAGCCTTTTTGTGTTCTTTGTGTGTCTGTCAGTCAGCATAATTTTTTGTGCGTGTGTGTTTTTTGTTTTTGTTTTTTGCGTGTTTTTTGTGGAGAGAGGGTTAGTAGGAGAGAGGGAGAGGGAGTTAGAAAGACTGTTTGGGTTTGGGGTTAAATTTTAACAGTCAGCCAGTTACCTGTAACTGCCTTCCATTCCCTAAGCTGGGCGTCTATTGGGCGTGTCCAGTATTCGTTGGGAAGAGGTTGACCGGGATAGTAGGTTATTGCTTCGTCCTGCACAACAAGTTCAAGTACGTCGCTGGTGCTAGCAAGCATCACGGTACCAATTGGGATACCTGGTACCTCATTTACGCCAGTCGAATCAGTATTGATGCCAGTAATTGTATCAGTTTGCCCGTCAGGTCTCTCAATTGTTATGCTTAAGCCTTTCCAGCTCATTTTAGCACTTGACAACTGCTGGAAGATTCCGACGTGAAAAAGCACTGGCTGGCCTACTCCTACTGGGTTGGGGTTAAATTTTAACCCCAAACCCAAACCAACCTTACTCAAGCATTTCGAAAAATGAGATAGTCAACGAGCAATAAAAATATAAATAATCAACAACCATACATAACAACCATAAATATAAGGTAAGTATAACCATGAAAAAAGACGAACGCAAACCCACAACAACAGATGCCGGGATCCCGGTATCCAGCGAGGAGTTTTCTCTTACCGTGGGGCCTGATGGCCCAATTCTGCTGCAGGATCACTACCTGATGGAGCAGATGGCCAACTTTAACCGGGAGATGATTCCAGACCGCCAGCCCCACGCAAAGGGTTCCGGGGCCTTCGGATACTTTGAGGTGACCAAGGACGTCAGCGCTTATACAAAGGCGGCCGTGTTCCAACCGGGCACGAAGACCGAGGTGCTGGCCAGGTTCTCTACCGTGGCCGGCGAGAGCGGCAGCCCCGATACCTGGCGGGATGTGCGCGGCTTTGCGCTGAAGTTTTACACCACAGAGGGCAATTATGACATGGTGGGAAACAACACCCCTGTTTTTTTCGTACGCGATCCTATGAAGTTCCAGCACTTCATCCACTCCCAGAAGCGCCGTGCGGACAACGGCCTGCGCGATAACGACATGCAGTGGGACTTCTGGACGCTTTCGCCCGAGTCGGCCCATCAGGTCACCATCTTGATGAGCGATCGTGGAGTTCCCAGGAGCTATCGGCACATGAACGGCTACTCGAGCCACACCTATATGTGGATCAATGCCAAAGGCGAGCGCTACTGGGTGAAGTATCACTTCAAGACAAACCAGGGTATCGACTTCCTAACCCAAGAAGAGGCCGACCGGATTGCCGGTGTTGAGGCCGACTACCACCGTCGCGATCTGTTCGAGGCGATCAAGCGGGGGGATTACCCCAGTTGGACCCTGAAAGTCCAGATCATGCCCTTCAGAGAGGCCGAGACTTACCGATTCAATCCCTTCGACCTGACCAAGGTTTGGCCCCACGGAGACTACCCGTTGCACGAAGTGGGCCAGCTGACGCTGAACCGCAATCCGAGCGATTTTCACGGTGAGATTGAGCAGGCGGCATTCGAGCCGAACAACCTCGTCCCCGGAATCGGTCCGAGCCCGGACAAGATGTTGCTCGCCCGCTTGGTTTCCTACGCCGACGCCCACCGGGCTCGCCTGGGGGTCAACTACAAGCAGATTCCAGTCAATCGGTCAAAAGTACCAGTGTACAGCTACAGCAAAGGCGGGGCGATGCGGATTGACAACGTCTCCGATCCTGTCTATGCGCCCAACTCAAAGGGCGGCCCTAAGGCCGACCCTGAGCGGTATCCTGAGGTGGCCATCTGGAGTGCCAGCGGCGAGTTCATCCGTGCCGCCTACACCAAGCGCAAGGACGACGACGATTTCGGCCAGCCCGGCACCCTGGTGCGCAAGGTCATGGACGATGCGCAGCGCGAACGGCTGGTGTCCAACGTGGTGGGCCATTTGAAAAACGGCGTGTCCGAACCCGTGCTGCAGCGGGCCTTTGAATACTGGCGTAACATCGATAAGGAAATCGGCGACCGCATCGCCAAAGGCGTGAAAGGTGGATAATTAGCTCGCGCGAATATAATTGCCAATTTCAGGTTTAGTCCAGATTGACTAATCTTGTTTTCCACTTTTTTCGTTCCTCAGAAACTTAGCCAACAGTAAGCCTCTTCGTTGATTAAGGTGTCAAGTGTCTGTCTTTTGCCGTGCTTTATTATTGGAATCTCAACAATTTAATCTATCAGTTCAGCCTTTTCGCTTTCTTCTTTTTGTTCTTTCCATTGTTCGTGTTGTTCGTGGAGTCTTTTCATCTGTTCTTCCACAAAGTCGTCTATACATCCATGAAGGGCAGATTTAAGGCTTCTATCGCAGTTTTTGTCTTCTCATACATATATTCACTAACGTTAATGCGATTGATGTCTGATGGAAGGCTAAATTCTTGCAGTTTTTTTTCTATCCGGTTAAGTTTCTTGTTTTGGTCTAACAATATCGTCATAGCCATGCTTCAAACATTACCAAAGAACAGCGATAGGATATTTGAGGGTAAACTTCCAGTGTTCAGAAAGACTTTCGCAAAAATTCGCGCTCGAATGGCAGCAAAGCTAAAGAATCCAAGATTCAAAAAAATAACCTTTCACACCTTTCGCCACTGGAAAGCCACAACGGAATACAATAAAACCAAAGACATCCTATACATCATGGAACTGCTTGGACACCGAGACATAAAAACAACCCTAATGTACACTCAACTAGTAAATTTTGAGAGCGACGAATACAATTCAGCGACAGCAAAAACAACAAAAGAAGCAAAAGAACTCGTGGAAGCCGGATTCGAATACATCTGCACCACGCCCCAAGACGTAATGCTGTTCAGAAAACGCAAATAGTTGGGACATATTTGGAGACAAATAAAAAAGGTCTAGTAAATGTCCCCTACGGTCCAGTAAAGCCGCATTTTGGGCAGCGGTAGTTTCTTCCGAACTGCCTGCATTTGGAGCAGCGCCAGATGACTATTTCTCCGCAGTTGGGGCAACTGAATTTTGTTGCGTCTTCTCCCGGCGGGATAGTTCGGTTACAGGACATGCACTTGGGCATAACGATGTTCACATTCTCGCTCACAGCAACACCTCAAGGAAACTTGGATAATACAACTGCCTCTTATATATGCTATCTTTTAATTCTTTCTCAACGCATAGTAAAGGTCGTCGGCCGAACAAAAAGAGGAAGAGAAGTGAAGCATAAACCTGACATCATTGTAGTCGGAGGAGGATCAGGCGGCTCATACGCAGCGTACACAGCCGCCAAACTGGGCGCTGAGGTGCTGGTTTGCGAAGAGCATCAAGAGATAGGGGCGCCCAAACACTGCGCCGGTCACCTGAACATCTCCAGTCTGGAACGGTTAGGAATACGAGTGCCACGGGTTGCCATTGAGAACGAAATTAAAGGAGCTGTTTTCTGTTCTCCATCAGGTAAACAGTTTGTGTTGCGTTGCCGCGCCCCAGTAACCTACGTTGTTGACAGGGAACTCTTCGACAAACACCTCGCTGAACTTGCCATAAAAGCTGGAGTCCAGTACCTCTTCAAGTCAAAGGTGAAGTCTCTCCTCTTGGATTCGGGTTCTGTCAAGGGAGTAGCCTTAAAGGGAGAAAAGAGAGTGGAGGCGAATGTTGTGGTAGACGCTGAGGGCTGCTCATCAAAGCTTCTGAAGGAGACCGACCTACACGGGCTGAAGGGCTCTATGATGGTGAAAGGAGCCCAAGCTGAAGTTGACAGAGTGGAGGATGTGGAGATAGACATGGTTGAAGTGTATCTGGGAAACAATGTTGCCCCCGGCTTTTTCGCTTGGATAATCCCCAGAAAAGACGGCTCAGCGAAGGTCGGTTTAGCCACCCAGTCAGGTGACCCCCGAAAATATCTGCAGCGGTTCATGGAGAAGCATCCTGTTGCTTCTGAAAAACTGAAGAAGAGCAGAACCACATACACTTCTTTTCATCCCATCCCGTTGGCTGGTCCAATCCCCAAAACCTATGGGGACGGCTTTCTGGTGGTTGGAGATGCGGCTTCCCAAGTGAAACCCACAACCGGGGGAGGCGTCATCTTTGGATTAACATGCGCTAGGGAGGCGGGAGAGGTTGCCTATGAAGCCGTGAACGCACAAAATTTCTCGGAGGCTTTTCTGTCCCGTTACCAGTCCCGATGGAAACGATTGATTGGTTTTGACTTGGCGGCTATGCTTCAGATGCGGAGAATGCTGAACAGCCTGTCCGACAGCAGAATGGATGGGATGATTGACCTGTGCACAAAACTGGGAATTGACAGCGTGCTAGAGAAGGTTGGGGACCTCGACTTTCAGGGCAGATCACTTGTCCACATGATCACGTATCCGGGCGCATTGGCGGTGATCAGCTATTTCCTCTTTTCTTGGCTTACATCAACAACAAAACAGTGATTTTGTTGCCGCAAAGCATTCTGTTCCAGTTTTCGAATGAAGAAAACTTCTGGTTGTGCCACTGGGGACATGAAAGCGTTTTATGAAGGACCTGAACACATTAGATAGTTGTTGAGGTTACAGGATGACTGGAAAAGTATCGTGCGATTCATCAGCTTTCTCGTATAAGCAGGTTATTGTGGTGAGAACCGACATCAAGATGAGCAAAGGAAAGGTGGCTGCTCAGGCTGGGCACGCCGCAGTCTCCGCAGCCGAGTATGCACGAAAGAACCGCCCAGAATGGTGGAGCCCATGGATCGGGGAGGGCCAGTGCAAGATTGCTGTGAAGGCGAAGTCTGAGAGGGAGCTTCTGGAGCTTGAGAGAAAAGCCCGAAACGCGGGTTTGCCTGCAGCCCTGATTGTTGACAGGGGCTTAACTGAGCTGCCGCCAGAAACCGTGACCTGCCTGGGGATAGGACCCGCCCCATCCGACAAAGTGGACATCATAACTGGTAAACTGAGTCTCTTGTGAGGCTGATAGGTTGCAGGTTCCACCGCTAGAGAAAGAGTTGGGCATGAAAACTTATGTCACCCAATCTCCGGGGGTGGGAGGAAGAATCCGCCAGCTGCTGGACGATTTTGTGGTTGAGGAGCTGCTGGTTGACGGTTCACTGGCAGAGGTTTCGGCTCAGGTTGAGGGGTGGGAGCCTGCTGGGATGGGAAATTATCTCATCTGTGTTTTGGTTAAGCGGAGATGGGACACCTTTTTGGCGGTGAGAGAGGTTGCTCAGAGGCTGAGGATAAGCCAGAAGCGTATCAGGTTTGCGGGAATCAAGGACACGAAAGCTCTCACTGCACAGCATATAAGCCTCCAGAACGTGTCATCTGACAGTGTCGCAGGAGTCAACATTAAGGACATACGGTTGTATCCGCAGCGTTTCTCTAAAGAGAGGATGTATTCTCAGCTCATAAAAGGAAACAGGTTCCACATAACAGTAAGAGGAATAGACCATTCAGCCTCAGTTATCGAGGAACGGGCTAAAAGCGTCCAAGATGATATAGAAAGGGTAGGCGGGGTTCCAAACTTTTTTGGGCACCAACGTTTCGGCACCATCAGACCCAACACCCATCAGATAGGCAAACATCTAACAAGGGGAGACGCTGAGAAGGCGGCAATGGTTTTTCTTGCCGAACCCAGCGTGCATGAGCATCCGGAAGCTAGGGAGGCGCGGCAACAACTACAGGATACATTGGATTTTGGGGAGGCGCTTGAACGTTTCCCGAGATTTTTGAGGTATGAACGTTTCATGCTCCGTCATTTGTCAAGGTATCCGAGCGATTACGTGGGTGCATTCAGGACGCTGCCTCGGAGGCTCCGTAAACTCTTCGTTCAAGGCTACCAGTCCTATCTCTTCAACAGGTTCCTCAGCGAACGGATACGAAGAGGCATACCCCTAAATGAACCGCAACTCGGCGACTACACGATAAAGCTTGACGAGCATGGGCTTCCCACAGAAGAGTACGATCAGGCAACCGAAATCAACATTCAGGCAATCGAACAGTCAGTGAAGGAGGGAAAGATGTGTGTGGCTGCGCCGCTCGTAGGTCCAAACCATCCTCCATCCAAGGGAGCCCAAGGAGAAATAGAACAGAAGATTCTTGAAGCCGAAAACGTGACCCCACAAAAATTCAACATTCCCTTCATGCCAGAAGCAACCGCGGAAGGAAGAGTGAGGGCGATTCTGAATCCTGTGTGGAATCTGGTTCAGGAAGAGATAGTTGAGGACAAAGAGAATCCCGGCAAGCAGATGATGAAGCTTGGCTTCACCTTGAACAGAGGCAGCTACGCAACTGTAGTTCTAAGAGAGTTCATGAAGCCGCAAGACCTGATAGAGGCTGGATACTAGCCAGCGGGTTAGGGTGTTAGTCTGTATTGGTCTCTTGGGAAGAGCACGGCTTCTCTGATGTTTTTTATGCCTGTGAGAACCATGACCAGTCTTGCTAGGCCTAAGCCCCATCCCGCGTGGGGAGGCATGCCATAATCGAATGCCTGCAGATGAGTTTTGAAGGATTCCCTGCTGAGTCCCTGCTCGGCTAGCCTCTTCGTCAGCAGTTCTTTGGAGTGGATGCGGGTTCCTCCTGAAGCAAGCTCCACCCATCGCCACATCAAATCGAAGCCCTCGCTCAGCTCAGGGTTGTCGTCCTGCGGCTGGATGTAGAAGGCTTTGGTTTTGGTTGGCCAGTCAGTGATGAAGTAGTACCCGGGATGAAGTTTGCCTAGAATCCTGTAAGCGGCGGTGGGGATGTCCTCGCCCCAGTTGATGTGAAGTTTTTGCTTCTCCAGCTCCTCTAGGATTTTGCTGTAGGTTAAACGTTTGAAGGGAACCTCAGGAACCGTAAGCTTGTGCTTGAGAAGCTCAAGTTCCCGTTTACAGTTCTCCGCCACAGTCTTGCAGACGCTGTGAATGAGCTCTTCGAGAACCTTCATGACATCCTCCGCGGTGGCGAAGGCCTGCTCTATGTCAACTGAGATGAATTCGCTTAGGTGGCGGCGGGTGTGAGACTCTTCGGCTCTGAAGAAGGGTCCAATCTCGAACACTTTCTCGAAGTCCAGAATCAGTTGCTCCTTGTAGAGCTGGGGGCTCTGAGCCAGAAAAGCTTCTCTCGTAAAGTATGCCACCGGAAACAGGGCAGAGCCGCCCTCGGTGGCGGACACAATGATTCGGGGAGTAAAAACTTCCATGAACCCATCTTTTGACAGGAAAGTTCTGGTAGCCTCAAGGGCGGCGTGTTGAACTCTGAAGATAGCCTGATTTTCTTCTCGCCGCAAATCCAGCACGCGGGCATCGAGGCGCACATCAATGTCTGCTTTGGTTCTTCCGGTTATGTCGAGGGGCAGGGGCTGCTGCGATACGCTGAATACGCGCATTTCTTGGGGGATGATTTCTGCTCCTCCGGGAGCCTTATCCATCTTTTTGACTGTGCCTTTTACGCCGATGCTGTATTGCTTCTGCAGCGACTCTGCTTTATTCACCACTTCGCTTGGGACTTTGTGTCGGTGGATGGTGATCTGCAATTTTCCCGTTTTGTCCTGTAGTATAAGAAACCGTAAGCCGCCTAAGTCCCTGATCTCGTGAATCCAGCCGAAAACCAGGACTTCCTGTCCGTCCAGTTCAGGTCCTATATCGGCTGAGTAGTGGGTTCTTCGCCAGTTCCCCATTTTGTCAACTTTCATCGGCGACCCAGCTGTCAGTGATCGAATTCCACTCTGAGGGTTATTCCCCGAAGTTCTTGGGCAATCTGCTTCGAAGCTTTGACGTTGGGAATTCTTTTATGTCTTTCCCGTTTCAGTATAACTCTCGTTTCGGTGGTTCCGTCAGGCAACCAAATCTTGTTTATGGTCAGAATGCTTAAGGGAACAAAGAGGTCCTCCAAGAACTTTCGTTCAGCCACTCCATGTTCCAGAACGCGGATGGTTTTTCCCGTCTTTTCGCCGATAGCCTTAACAATTTTTCCGCCATGGCTCAGAAGACGGGGCACATCACCCTTGTCGACGAGGATGACGAGAATCCTATCCGCCTCCACAGCCTTGTGGAAACGTACTTCTTGAAGAGAAGGATACTTTTCCTCCAGAGACAGAAGTAAACGGGCTATAGTGAAGTCTACCTCACTGACCTTTCCCGACTTAAGTTTTCCTTGACATTTTGAGCACAGTATTCCGCTTTTCAAGCAGAAATTGCATAGTTCCGTTTTCACTCCGTCTTGTGTCCTCCCTGAAATAAAGGAGGTGGCGGCGGAGACTTTTAAAGTTGCGTGTTTTTGTTTATTTTGCCAGGGTTATTTCGATGGTGCTAACGTTCGATGGGGCGGCACCTTCTTCAAAGGTAGCCAACTGATCTGTGCCTATTCCGATTTTCTTGACTTTTAGGTCTGGCATGAAACGGTTTCTGGTTACTTCCACAACGTCAATTGCTCTGCTGATTGCTCTGCCTCTAGCCTTAACCGATATTTCGTTTGCTCCGCCGTGGAAGAGAGATATGTATGTCAGCACATAGTTCATTACTGGCTTTTTCCCGATTAACACAGAGTTGTTTTCTGCCACTTTCCCCGCCTCGCTCCTCATTTTTTTCTTTAGTGAACTTTCTAAGCTTTTTTCTGCTCAATAAATACGTTACGGTGAATCTTTGCATATGTTACTGTTTAACCTGTTTTGGTAATCGCTCCGCCAGAAACAGGAAACATCAGACAATAATGATGCCTAGAACGGCGATAACCGTCTGAAACAAAGGAAAGTTGGAAAAGCTTGCGGTTGAAGCCTAGGGAAGGGAAAACATATTTAGGTCAGAGATGATTTGAATCGTAACTAAACTCAGCCATACGGAGAACATCTGATTTGCCTATAATGGATCCATTCAAGAAAGCGCTTGCCCAGAAGCATAGACTCTACATGAAAATCTGCCGAGAATGCGGAGCACGAAACGCCTCCAGCGCCACAAAATGCAGAAAATGCAGAAGCAAGAATCTGCGATGGAAGAAACGGGAAGTCGTCCGCTAAAGCATCCTAAAAAGAATCAGCATCCGAAACGGCACAAACCACATTCATATTTGAAGCCTAATAGAGGTACATTGTTGAAATCAGTGTTTTTTCTGTTTTTCCAAGCAAAAACATGTTTAACCATCCACAGCCCAAGCATATTAGAAACCTAATAACAGAAGATTGTTGAAAAACAGCTTT
>Ga0307434_1000216_pt1 | contig 49428 bp, 27 predicted proteins | sample SalMarWE160220MG_FD_202156 | JGI IMG/M metagenome (GOLD analysis project Ga0307434, IMG submission 202156) | Salt marsh sediment microbial communities from the Plum Island Ecosystem LTER, Massachusetts, United States - WE1603-220 | ecosystem: Environmental > Aquatic > Marine > Intertidal zone >... | reverse complement strand
AGTAAATTGGGGCCTTCTCTTCATCCCTTTACTTAACTCTTCCAACATATTCATTAAATTATAAGGGTTATACTTAATAATTCTACCCCATATGTAGATATATTTATTTGTAGTATAACATACGAGTGAATTGGTAAAGCTTGGATATAGGATTTGGCAAAAAAAATAAAAAACAGCATTGTGAATCAACCTTTTGTTGGCATGTTGGTTTATTGAGTTTGTTGAGTTTATTGTGTTTCTCGGGTTAAGTTATAAAGCGGTTAGCCGTGAGCGGTAAGCTGAGAGCGTTTTATGACATTGGACATTGGACTAATTTATCCTTGACAAGCCATCTTGATTCTTTAAATTAACAACAGGAGGGAAAAAATGAAAAAATTTATTATCATTGCCTTATTAGTATTTTTTATCGCGATAGAAAGTAAAGCGGAAAAGTCGAAATATACGGGTGATTGGATAGGTACCGGATGGGGATGGGAGGTCAGGTTCAAGCAAACGTCAGGAGAATTTGCTTCGCAATTCACAGGAAGAAAAGACGAGCTTCCGTATGGAAATGACAAGATAATAATGACTCTTCTCGTAGAACATTCCACGGTTTTTCATATTTACGTTGATGAGAATGATAACGTTACAGGAGAAGGAACTATCACTTATGGTCTGATACCAAATCTTGCCGGGGTCGCGGCTCTCACAAAACAGGTGAACGACGCGATTAATATGATGGATAAAATTGTTTTCGTTTTCAAACTTGCGGGAGATATCGGCAAACAGGCTGTTCAATCGATGAATCGAGTTTATTTTCAAAATGAGGCTAAATTAGCGCAAAATATGCACCTCTTCTCAAAGACCTCTGCGGCAGATCTTCTTAGAGGAGGAGGAAATAAAGTCATGATTACGAATCTAATGCGGTCGGGCGGGCAAGCAGACGCGGTTGAACTTGCAAAAGCAGTATTATGGAATAGAGCCGGCTCGGGTAACTATAATCTTGCGAATGGTGTAGACGCTTCTTTACTTATGGATATACCTGTGGCGAGCGAATACAAAAGTTTAGGAGAGTTTGCGCTTGAACAGGTAAGAGGTAAAGTTCTCGATGAAATTGCAAAAACAGAAGTAGCCGCCCTGGAAAGATTACTCGGAAGAGCAAAAAGAGAAGAACAGTTATGCTTATATGCAGCCGGTATTGCGACAATCGCTGCCGGAACACAGATAGGGCCATCTACCGTTGAGCAGTTATTGACAGAATTTGGCCCTGAAGTCGCAAAAGCAGCATTTTTTGATGTCTTAATAGGAAGAGCAATGCCCACCGGTCTAATGCTTTCTATACCCGGTGTTACGCAAGTTCAATATCACTATAAAGGATTAAAAGACGGTCCTGAGAGTAGGAGATTTAAAATAAGCGGCAATATAGTGGGTGATAAACTATATTTAAGTATGGATGGGGACGTTTCGGACGGAGATAAAAATCTGTATGTTCAATATACGGTTAATTATAAGAAGAGCACACATCCCTTCCCAACCTGGTCTCCATTTATGGATGATGCCGCGGATGTTAACGATAAAGGAGAATGTACTGTTTATGACAGAGAGACTAATATAGAAGTAAAACAGTATTATGATAAAAAAGAAAAAAAGTATAAAACAATCGAGTTTGAAAGAGATAGATCGATTCCTAAAGAAATGAATTTCGAAACGCCGTTTGCGGTTTTCCATGAAGCAGGAACACAAAGGAACAATGTTAAAGTTTGGCATGAATATGAGTATAACTGGAGAGTGTTTAAACTCACGGAACCAAAACAGTAATTTTTGATGTTAACATTAAAAAACTTATTCGGGGTATTCCTTATTTAGGATTTAGTGTATAAATCCTTCGGATTAGTTAAATGGTCAAATTGTTTTATGGACCCTTTGGGTCAGTCGAATTATTAAATAGTCAAATTGTTAAATAGGAAAAAAAATAATAAAACTCTGTGCTCTCTGTGTGATATTATCTTTTTCATTTTGACTAGAGACCAGAGACTGGTGATTAGTGGCTAATATATACATTGACAAAAGTTTCCTTTTTTCGTATACTTCTAAATATTAAGGAGGTTTTAAATGATATGTAAGAATATCGGAAAGGTTTTGTTAATAGTAATTTTCTTTTCAATCAGTTTATTTGTTCCTTCTCTCTATGCCGACTGGATAATTGATACTATTTCCACTGGAGACGGACCTTATGCGGTTTGCGTAAATCCCAACACAAACAAGATATATGTAGTGAACCGAGATAGCGACAATGTAACGGTGATAGACGGAATATCGCATCTTGCAACCAATATTGAGGTTGGCGAAGGACCTCAGGCAATTGGTTTTAATCCCAGTACAAACAAGATATATGTGGCAAATTCGAGCAGCGACAATGTAACTGTGATAGATGGAGGAAACAATTCGACAAGCACTGTTTCTACCGGGGGGCTTCCTTATGCGATAAGCGTAAACTCCCAGACGAACAAGATATATGTAGCAAATCAGAACAGTGACAATGTGACGGTAATAGACGGAGAGGACAATTCAACTGAAACTGTATCTACTGGAGGTGAACCTGTAGCTGTTTGCGTAAATCCCAACACAAACAAGATATATGTGGCAAATCGTGACAGTGACAATGTAACGGTAATAGACGGAACAGACAACTCAACCGCCACCGTTGCTGTAGGAGAAAGTCCTGGGGCGATCAGCGTAAATCCCAATACAAACAAGATTTACGTGTCTAATCAAAATAGCGATTGTGTAACGGTAATTGATGGAGAGGACAATACAACAGAAACTGTTGCCACTGGGAATTCTCCTTTCGCTGTAAGCGTGAACCCAAATACAAATAAGATATATGTGGCAAATTATCTCAGTGGCAATGTAACGGTAATAGATGGAGAGGACAATTCAACCACCACTGTTTCCGCCGGAGTTTGGCCTCGTGCAATAAGCGTAAACCCCAACACAAACAAGATATATGTAGGGAATCAGAGCAGTGGCGATGTAACGGTAATAGACGGAGAGGACAATTCAACTGATACTGTTGCTACGGGAGATGGGGTAGCGGCGGTTTGCGTAAATCCCATTACGAATAAAATATATGCGGCAAATTATCTCAGTGGTAATGTAACAGTAATAGATGGGGCGTCGAATCTTACAACTAATGTTGATACGGGAATTCAACCTTATGCGATCTGCGTGAATCCCATCACAGATAAGATATATGTAGCTAATAATTACAGTGACTCTGTGACGGTAATAGACGGTGAGGACAACTCAACTACCATGGTTTCCGTTGGAGAAGGCCCTTTCGCGTTAAGCGTAAATCCAAACACAAACAAGATATATGTGGCAAATCGTGATAGTGACAATGTAACGGTAATAGATGGAGTAGCCAATTCAACTTCCAATGTTTCCACAGGAGAATTTCCCTATGCTATTTGCGTAAATCCAAACACAAACAAGATATATGTGGCAAATCGTGACAGTAATAGTGTAACGATAATAGACGGAACAGACAATTCAACTGAGACTGTTGAAGTCGGGTATTTCCCTGACGCGATTGGCCTAAACCCCCATACGAACAAGATATATGTGGCGAACAATAGAGATAGCAGTGTAACGGTGATAGACGGGCTGAGTAACTCAACCACCACTATTGCCGTTGGAATTGAACCTTTTGCTATCTGCGTAAATCCAAACACAAACAAGATATATGTGGCAAATCGTGATAGTGACAATGTAACGGTGATAGACGGAGTAGACAACTCAACCACTACCGTTGATGTAGGAGAGAGGCCTGGGGCGATAAGCGTAAACCCTAACACGAACAAGATATATGTTGCAAATAGTGACAGTGACAATGTAACGATAATAGACGGAACAGATAATTCAACTGTTACTGTTTCCGCCGGAAGTACACCTTTTGCCATCTGCGTAAATCCAAACACAAACAAGATATATGTGGCGAATTTAGGTGGTGGCGATGTAACGGTAATAGATGGGGTGAATAATTTAACTACTACTGTTGCCTCAGGAGAAAGCCCTTGGGCAACATGCGTAAATCCTAACACAAATAAGATATATGTGTCAAATATAAACGGTAATGATGTGACAGTGATAGATGAGATCACCGAATATTCTTCTCCGCTTACCTCAACCATTACTCCATTGACCGATAATGAAACGACAAATAAGAAACCTTCACTTACGGGAACTGCCGTTAATTCCAGAACTCCGAATAATTCCAATATTATGAAGGTTCTTTATCAATTTGAAACTACGCAAGGTTCCTGGGAAGAAGCAACTATAACATCGGGCGTAGGAACGTCAAATGTAGGTTGGGCAGCGACAGCGATTGATTCTCTCGTAATCGGATTTCATTCCCTGTACGTGGTCGCACTTGATAGTACATCCGGAACAATAAATATGACGGAGAATTTTACAGGTGGAATTACTCCTTATTATTTCCTTGTTAGAACACCCGGATCAGGTGTTACGCTAGATGATAATCCGGAAAATCCAAGATTAATACTTTCCGTAGTTAATCCCTTTATTAATTCTGCAATAATAACTTATACAATACCGGAAGGTACAGTGTCACAGGAAGTAAACTTAAATGTCTACAATATATACGGTGCTTTGGTAAAGAAGCTTGTCGATCGGGAATGTATTCCCGGGACTCATAATGCAACGTGGAATGGCACAAATGAAGAAGGAATAAATGTTCCCAGTGGAGTTTATATCTACAATCTTGAAATGGGTAATATGAAAGCGTCGAGTAAGGGGATAGTTGTTAGATAAGTAGTAATTAGATACCAGGTTCCGGGTACTAGGTACTAATGGAAACAAAAAACAGCATTATGAATCAACCTTTTGTTGGCATGTTGGTTTATTGAGTTTGTTGAGTTTATTGTGTTTCTCGGGTTAAGTTATAAAGCGGTTAGCCGTGAGCAGTAAGCTGAGAGCGTTTTATGATTTTGGACTTTGGACTAATATATATCTCTGTGTCTCTGTGTGAGAATTTTTGGTGTTGGTTGGAAAAGCATTGACATGGGTCGAGTTTTAAGTTATAGTAAGGTAAAGGAGGAAATATGGAAATAGCGCCAGGAATAGTAGTAGATGTTAATATATGTTCTGGTAAACCCGTTATAAAAGGAACACGAATACCCGTTGAAATAATAATCGGGAAACTTGCTGGTGGAATGACATATGAAGAAGTTATTGAAGAATACGGGATTACACGAAAAGATATACTGGCTGCCCTTAATTATGCGGCAGATACTCTTTCTCACGAAGAAATAAAAGCTGTAAGATAGCATGCTGAAGTTTTTACTCGATGAAAATATGCCTCGTTCTACCGCGAAAGCGCTTGAGAAAATTGGGCATGAGGTAATGGATGTTAGAGATTATAATCTTTCGGGAAAATCCGATGAAAAAATATTCGAATTCGCTCAGCATGAAAAAGCAATTATTTTAACCGCTGATAGGGGTTTTGGTAATATACTCAGATTTCCTTTAGGGAAACATAATGGCATTGTTATTGCGAATTTTCCCAATGAAATGGCAACCATCGAAATGAATTCATATATCATAAAAAGAATTCAAGATTTATCGGAAAAAGAAATCTCGGGTAGTTTAATTGTAATCGATTCCCAAAAAATTAGAACAAGAAAATCGTAAGATCATTAAAAACCGTGTTTTCTACATACCATTTGTTAGGTGCTAGGTACCGGATCCTAAATTCTTCGAATCAGTTGATTAGTTATTAGTAAATTTGGGTACCAGGTACCGGGTACCAGATACTAGGGAAAGAAAAAATCTTGTGTTAATCCTGTGAAATCCTGTGGTTCCCGTTTTTGGGGTGGGGATTTAGAAAGCAGCGAAGATATATCCTCCGATGTCGAAACCATCTTCAGTACTTAAACCGTAAATATAATCGCTTTTTATTCCGATTCGCACATTATTTTTTATCTCATAACTCAGATCGGTGCCGATAAAGTAATTCTCGGTACCGTTAATGTACCCGTAAATGTTGGCATAAATTAATTCTGAAAGTTCTGTATTGATTCCCGCCCTTAACACATAATCATAATCGGATTCCAGGGGATATTCGAATTCTAAAAATAAATTTTTGTGCGCTCTTTTTACGCCAATATAGTTGGAAGAATTGCTTAGATAATGAGAATAAATTGCTGATATAGGTAAAATATTTTTCGATTGACCGAATTCGACCCTGTAATATGTATCGGAGGATGCATATTCGCTTAAATATTGTAATGATTGACAGTATAAATAAGCTATTCCGGTTTTATTCAATAAACTTCCTTTTATATAAAGGTCATAAATGGGGAAGAAATAAACCAATTCCGGATATATTTTTTTATCGAACCAGGTTACTCCGGCTTGAAGGGGGTATTTTTCATATAAAACTTTTATATTAAAATCAATATCTGTTGTTTCGAACTGTAAATTAAAAACAAAAGGACTGTATTTATAAGTAATGTCAGCTACGCCAATAAGTGAGTCGGAAAATACACCGGAAAAATCAAAATCGATTAAGTCGTGAATGTTTCCGATATTAAATCTGTAAGCCGTATTAGCCGTTTTCGTGGTATAGAAAGCGCCATTTGCATAAAAGTTTACTATCGTAGTCCTGGAAAATAATTGTATCGATGAATCTTCCGCGATTGAATTTATATTGAAATTTAATCCTGCTTCAAAAGGTTGAAAATTTTCTCTCGCGTAACCGAGTAAATACCCATCTAAATATGTTCCCGCGGTAGCCTCTAATCTGCACCCTATATTTTTTCCTACTATTTTTTTATCCATGACTTCGAATTTTGGCAAGTCCCTTTTTGTATTTATTATGGAGGGATTAAGATATTCATTCTCAAATGGTAAAGCCTGCTTATTTATAGTTGCTACTTTAATTTTTCTTTCTCCGTATACTTTAACTTCGGGTATATCGAGTATATCGGCATTGGAATCCAGCCCGGGTAAGATTGCAATTACAAAAAGGATGAAGATTTTTCTCATTTATTTAACTCGGAAATTTTATTTTTTGCTTTTGTCGCCCAGGGTTCTTCATTTCTTCCGACTATTTCTTTTAAATAATTTAAAGCCCTTTCCTCCTCACCTCTTTTAATCATTATATCGGATATGGTGTATAAGGTTGGGGATACCCATTCGCTTTCGGGATGAAGATATCGGACCTTAAGAAGTGTTTTTAAGGCTTCTTCCTCTTTTCCTGTAGCGAGAAAGATCTTTCCCTTAAGATAGTATGCTTCTGCTTCCGAGCGTTCAAAACTTAGGGCTTCATCCAGGTTTTCCAAAGCGGAAGTGTAATCTTTTCGATTTATCAATATTTTCGCGAGTTCTATATATGCCAGTCCATCAGCTTTTCCCTTTAAGTTTAACAACCTTGCGGTAAATTCTTTTTCTTTACCTTCTTTCTTTAAGCATAGGGCGTAAAGAAGAGATGCTTCCGGCAGGGAAGATTTAACCAGATAGCCTTTGGCTTTATTTAAATTACCCGCTTCAAACTCTATTCTACCGAGTTCTAAATAAGATTTATCTTTGTAATCATTCGATTTTGCGGCTTTATTAAGAAATTGGCTTGCCTGCTCTTTTTTGCCCATTTTAAGGAACGCGAGCCCGGCTTTATAATAGTTGTCGGGTTCATTGGAATACTCCAGATAGGGGATGGCTTCATTATATTTTCCAGCATTAAAGAGTATATTTCCTATGAGACTATTAACTTTTCCCTCTAAACCGCTTCCTCTCAATTTTCTTAGTAAATCTTTTGCCTCATTTTCCATTTTCGAGCTTCCGGATAGGCTATTTACTGAAAGTAGTATTCCTCTTACACCGGAAAGAATTAACGGGGAAGCATCTGTACCTGAAATCTTTTCTCTTGTAATATCGAAACCTTTAGTGTAATATTTGAACGATGAATCGAATTGTGCCTGGTCGAAGTAATTATCGCCGAGTAGTAAAAAAGATTCTGCTAAAATTTCGGCGTCGAAAGATTCGGGTATCATCGAATACAACTGTTCATTCGAAGCCCTTAGATCATTTTTCTTTCTAAGTGTTAAGGCGATATAATAGGAACTTATTCCGCTGTATTCTGAAAGGGAAAAATTTCTTTTAATATATACAAATTCTTCTATTGCTTTTGAATATTCTTTGTTTTCAAGATACATTTTACCAAGATTAAATATGGCTTCCGGTTTTCGGTCGCCTTTTACCTGGCGGTAGGCGCGTTCTGCTGACTTCAAATTTCCCATCGCGTAAGCGGCATTACCAAGTTGGAAGTATATTTCCGCTCTACTGCAGAAATCGGGAAAGTTTTCAGATAATTCTTCGAGATTATTAAATGCCATGTCGTATCTTTCGAGTCCCATCCATGCCCATCCTTTTGCTTCCAGAACATAAGGAGTTAAATCGGGGTTTTTCTCTAAATCAACTTTATCGTATTCTGACATGGCTTTTCTGTATTCTTTAGTGTTCTGGTAAATATCTCCTTTTAACATATGTACTTTATCTATTTCGCTTCCATTTGGAAAGTTCTTTTCGTAAGTTTCTAAAAGTTTTAAAGACTTATCAAATTCGTCGAGTTTTTTCTTTGCTATAGAGGCTTGGAAAAGAGCGAGATTAACGCTTCCTCTGTTTTTTTCGACTACTTCGATAAATTTTGAATATGCGTCGCTCGTTTTTCCCTGGTTCAGTAAAATATTTCCGATTTCGATATTTGCCTCATCCCATAATTTTTCTTTAATCTTGTTTAGATATTCTATAGCCTGTTTGTAATCTCCTTTATTTTTGTATAAGCGAGCTATTTCAAATAGGGCTTCTTCTTTAAGTTCCGAATCGTTTTGACTAACCAGGGTAAGATTCATAAGAGCTTCTTCGATTCTCCCTTCCTCTGTTAAAGAAAGAGATTTCCAATACATAGCATCCACGAAGTAAGAGTCGCTTCCCGAAACATTATCAAAATATTCAATGGCTTTGCTGTGGTTGCCTTTTTCGTGTTCTATGAGTCCCATTTTATAATAAGCGAATCCGGAAAGTGAAGGGTCTGATATAGGAATTTTATTTAGATACTGAATTGCTTTTTCAGTATTTCCATTGTTTTCGCTAATATCCGCGAGGTAAGAATACGCTCTGGTGGTATATTTTCCGTCGGGATATTTTTTAAGATAAGAAATAAAGGCTTTTTCCGAATCTTTGCTATTCGAGAGAAAAAGGGCTTTCGCGTGGAGAAAAACGCCCTCTTCTTCGAATTCTCCTTTGAGTTGAGAAAAAACAGAAGCGGCTTTCTCATAATTTTCTAAATCCATATAAGCCCATCCAACACTTAATTTACTGTAAGGAAGATTGGACCCGGAATAATGGTTTATGGCATTCTTGAAGTCTTCTTTAGCGTAGTACGCGTCTCCCAGGAGTAGTTCTTTTTCATTTTTATCTGTAATATTGTTTATTACTTCTATTGCCTGTTTTAAATTATTTAGTTTTATTTCAGTTTTTGCCCATTCTATAAGTAATTCTTCTTTTTTGGATGGGTATTTAAAAACGAATTCTTTGCATTTTACAGTCGCTTTTTCAAAACTCCCCTGTTTATTGAGAGTTTTAACTAAAAGTACAGAGGCTTCGGGAGCATATATGCTGTTGGAATAATTATTCATGAAATCTATCAGTTCGGGTTCTGCCAGGTCATATAGTCCATCTTCGAAAAGTCCTTTGGCGTATTTGAACTCTTTAACCGGATTTAGCGCTAACATCAGGAGCAAAAAATTCATTTACTTACCTCCTCGCATAAAGAAACACAATAACAGGCAATGGCTTCGTTTTTGCCAATGCTTCCTATACCTTCATTTGTGGTAGCTTTAATCGAAATTCTTGAGACGTCTATATTGGTGGTTTCGGCGATATTTTTTTTCATTTGGGGGATATAAGGAGCCATCTTAGGAGACTCTGCTACTATCGTTGCGTCAATATTAATAACTTTTCCTGGTATTATCGTCATTGTTTGTTTAAGTAAAAATAGACTCGAGATATCCTTATAGGTATCTTCAGTGTCCGGAAAATAAGTGCCAATATCGTTTAAAGCAAAAGCGCCAAGGATAGAATCTATAATAGAGTGTAAAAGTACGTCGCCATCTGAATGCCCCAGAAGACCGAGGGGATTCTCTATTTTGACTCCTCCTATTATGAGTTCCCGATTTTCGACCAATCGGTGTAAATCATACCCAAAACCTATTCTCATATTCATTAATATAGATACTTAAGATAAAAGCTTTTGTCAAGGGAAAACCACCCACAACCCTTTTTTTACCACAGAGAGCACAGAGAAAACAAAAACCACACAGAGCACACAGAGAATTTTTGTTGCTTAAAACCTAACCCGCAGCCCTGAAATTAGCCACGGATTCACACGGATGAACACTGAAAAAAATGATTTCATACAAAGACTCTAAGACACAAAGCCCCGTACCCAATTGTTATGTTTATTTAAAAACCTTGCTATTCTTTGTGCCTTGGTGACTTAGTGGCTAATATAAGGAGATTTTAAAAACCATAAGTTATTCCCGTATTTACGTAAGTTTGTTCTATAGGTCCGCTAGAAAGCAGGTGGCTATCCATTAAGGATAAATTTACTGTAAAATAACGTATTTTACAAGACAATCCAAGAGTGGTAAATATCTGGTTGTAATTGTCAATCTGGTAATATTCTTGATTTTCATTTTCCCGGTAATCTTTTTGCGTAAAAAAGCCTGTTCTTAATTTAAAATTATTTCTTATATCGTATTCCAGTCCAAGATGAATATCATTTCTATTTACAAGATTCTCTTCAATTGAGTTATTATAACGTATAAAGTCGAGCGATAAGGATAAAGGAAAGGGATTAAACGTATAATTAATTCCAACTCCTATTTTTGAAGGAAACAAATTTGGTTCGTAGGTATAAGTATTATAAAAGTAAGTTTCTACAGTAATAGTTTCGCTTGTTTTAGGTGAATAGGTAATGCCAAAGGACAGATTTTCGATGGGGGAGTATATAAAACCAAATTTAGGTATGATTTTACTGAAATTTATTGGTAAACCCGAAACGTTTTCACCGGGTTCTCCGTATCCTAATTCCGAATAGAAAGTTGTATAATTAATATCTACGCCGATTCTTATTATATTTTTAAAATTTATGGAAATTGGTATTGAAAAAGAGCTGATTTTCAAATCAGTATTGCGATGAACAGTATCTATATGAATGCTATCGATAGATAGGCTATCATTGATGAGCCAATCCGGGTCGGCCCATCCATAAGGTATATCATCTGTAGGATAAATTTCTCCATAAGGTATATAAAGAATAGTATATTCTTCCTTTTCGGAAAAACTTTTTTCTGTCCTGTAAGTCATTCCGATTTGAAGAAAATCATTTATAAAAAATGCATGACCCACAGAAAAATTAGGGTGCAGCTCTTGAAATTCTCTATTTGCAGACCATTCGATATCATTTTTATAAGTATATTCGAAGTAATACTGTAGTTTATTTTCTAAGGATAGGGAAGCTGGATTTATGAACACACTTGATATGTCACCTGTACTTGCAACTCCGGTATAACCCCTGCCGCATGCCGAAGAAGAAACTCTGTTGTCACTGTAAAAATCCCAGCGCGATTGGAAAGGCATATAATTATCGGCAACTAAAAGTAAAATTATTAGGCTCATTTTCTATGAATTAAAGAATTCGTTTTTAACGGAAGTTTTAATTTGACTAAAAGCCATAACTTATTCCCGTATTTACGTAAGTTTGTTCGATTGAACCATCAGAGAATAAATGGCTATCCATTAAGGATAAATTTATTATTAAGGAACTTATTTTATAGGATAGCCCGAATGTGGTGAATATCTGATCATAGTTATCTAAACCGAATTCTGCTAAATTAGATTGTGAAGTTGGAGTTCTATAATCTTTTTGAGTAAAAAAACCACCTCTTATGGTAAAATTATCATTTATATCATAATCCAGTCCAAAGTGGATATCGTTTCTGTCTACGAGGCCTCCTGCTGCTGAATTGTTTGAATATTTATAATCAAGTGATAAAGATAATGGTATAACATCGAGTTTGTAACTAATGCCTATACCAATCTTTAAAGGAAAAATGTTTGGTTCATTATAAGTAACTGTAGTATCTGTCAGTTCAATACTTACGTTTTCTTTTGCTTCCGGTAAGTAAGTAAGACCCAGAGATAAATTTTCTAAAGGTGAAATGATAATACCAAGTTTAGGTCTTATTTTATTAAAGTTTACTGAGATATCATTGAGCTGTGCTTCCAGTAGTGGGTCTTCCGATTTATAATAATTTTTAGAATGACCGTTTGTGTAATTTAAATCGATACCAATGTTTAGTATATTTCTAAAGTTAAAAGCAAAAGGTATAGAGAAAGAACTAAATTTCGTGTTCCTGTATAATTCCGCTGTACCCGCTACAATATAACCGTTTTCAGCTGTATCGCTGACATCTGTTATTTGCATTTCTCCATAGTCCGCTTTAAGAGAGTTTTCTGTACGGTAAGTTATGCCGGTTTGAAAATAATCGGTTATTGGCAAACCAAAAGCAAAGGAGAAATTGGGATTTAAATTTTTGTATTTGATATCCGCAATCCATTCTATATCATCTTTGTATACATATTCAAAATAGAGTTGCTTTTTATTTTCTAAAGATAGGGAAGCGGGATTTATGAAAGTGCTTGAGATGCCTCCACTGTATGCGACTCCTGTATACCCTCTCCCGCAGGCCGAAGAAGATATTCTGTTATCTGTATAGAAATCCCAGAACGATTGGAAGGGTAAATAATCGGCAACAACTAATAGTAAAATAATTAAGTTCATTTTAAATTATCGTCCGATCTCCTTTTGGACGGAATGTTTATTATCCCGTACCCAGTCATAGTACTCGGTTCTTTCGAGTTTGGAAGCAGCGTCTTTATCCAGAACAATATTTACATAACTATGTAATTGTAAAGCAGTAGCTGTTATTTGACTTGTGACAGGGCCTTCAATGAATTGAGCGCATACAGCGGCTTTATTTTTTCCGTTTGCTATAAGAAGTATTTTTTTAGCTTCCATAATAGTTCCTATGCCTATGGTAATAGCAAAACGCGGTACATCTTCCATTTTATCGAAAAAGCGAGCGTTGTCTTCTATTGTTTGTTTATATAACGCTTTTATTCGCGTACGGCTGGCAAAAGAAGAGCCTGGTTCATTAAAAGCAATGTGACCGTCTCTACCGATGCCAAGAACCTGAAGATCTATGCCCCCCGCTTCTTTGATTTGGGCTTCATACCATGCGCAAAATTGTTCAGGGTCCTTTATATTCCCCTGTGGTATATAAACGTTTTCCGGATTTATATTAATATGCTTAAAAAGATTTTCCCACATAAAATAGTTATAACTATTTTTGTGTAACGGAGCCAGACCTAAATATTCGTCTAAATTGAATGATTTCACTTTGGAAAAGTCCAAACCTTCTTCTTTGTGTATTTTTACGAGTTCCTGGTAAGTCCCTATAGGAGTGTCTCCGGTTGCCAGGCCCAGTACGAGGTCGTGTTTTCTCTGAATCTCTTCTGCGATTATTTGAGCTGATACTTTGCTCATCTCTTCATAGTTTGAAGTAATAGTTATTTCCATAGTATTACCTGCTCCCCCTTTTTTTATTTTGAAATTTTAATGATTAAAGTTAATTATTCTTTTTTGTTTGTCAACCACAATAAAATACTTATTAGTAAGTAGAAAGCCAAGAATAGGTTTTAGGTCTTGGGTTTTAGGTTTTAGTAAAAACAAAAATAAAAAACTTTGTGGTCTTTGTGTTTCAATTAGTTTTTTTAATAGAATTAAGACTTGCGGAAGAAGAGCAATAATCTTAATTTATTTTTATGATAGAGATTTTACTAAAGGATATACCCGAACTTCCCGGAGTTTACCATTTTAGAGATGAGGACGAAATACTTTATATTGGTAAAGCAAAAAATTTAAAAAAAAGAATAAAAAGTTATTTTACGGGTAAAAGGTCAATAAAAGAGAGCAGAATAGTCGAACGGGCTAAGTCTTTAGATTATACAGCTACCTCAAATGAGTTTGAAGCGTTAATTTTAGAAGAAAATGAAATAAAAGAACACCAACCCAGATACAACATAAGATTAAAGGACGATAAAAGATACCCATATATAAAAATAACGATAAAAAATGAATATCCAACTGTTTTCTATACTCGAAAGATTGAAGATGACGGTTCTCTTTATTTTGGACCTTATACAGACGTAAAAGCTGTAAAAAGAGCGCTCAAAACTATCAGAACCGTTTTTCCTATAAGAACCTGCAGAAGAAAGGACTTACCTCGTAAGGTTTGTCTTCAGTATCATATAGGTAAATGTCTGGGACCCTGTATAGGTAAGATTAGCAGGGAAGAATATGGTGAATTAATATCCGAAATTATCGATTTTTTAAGCGGAAAAACAAAAAAATTGCAAAAAATGATTCATGCTAAAATGAAAGAATCATCGGAAAAATTGAAATTTGAAATGGCTGCCATTTATAGGAATCAACTTATGAGCCTTCGGGATTTAACAAAGAAGCAAAGAATGGTGCTTGGAGATAAGAAATCCAGAGATGTGATTGGACTCAGTGATAAAGCTGGAACGGCATGCGTTTTCGTTTTTCAGATAAGGGAAGGAAAATTGGTAAATACAGAAAGATATTTACTTCGTTCGGGTAGCGATGTTACTAAAAGTGATTATATACGTAGATTTATTCCATGGAAATATCTGAAAGTGTCCTATATTCCCAGAGAAATATTAATTGCGGTCGAAATAGAGGATAGGAACTTGTTAGAACAACTTTTACCTTCAAAGATTAAAATACCTGAAAGAGGCGACTTAAAAAATTTAATGGAAATGGCTAATAAAAACGCGAAACTCGAATTAGAAAGGGAACTTTTGCATCCTGTAAGAGGTCTGAAAGATTCTCTCGGTGAACTACAAAAAATTCTTTTGCTTGAAAATACCCCGGTGAGAATCGAAGGGTTCGATATTTCGAACATTGGAGGCTCTGATTCCGTCGGTTCTTGTGTGGTTTTTATGAATGGTTTTCCCGCGAAAGAAAAATACAGACGTTTTAAGATAAAAAGCGTTAAGGGTATAAATGATCCCGCGATGATAGGGGAAGTTATAGGCAGGAGAATTAAAAGATTGATAAAAGAAGACGCTTTACCCGATTTGATTTTAATCGACGGAGGAAAAACACAATTAAATGCTGCTATAATTGCAATGAAGGAAGTTACGTCTTTAAAGATACCTGTTATCTCTCTCTCGAAGAGAGCAGAGGAGATACATTTACCGAATGGAGAAATTGTTTCTTTGCCGTTAGGTTCAGACGCGTTGAGACTATTGATAAGAATACGTAACGAAGCACACTCATTTGCTCTGAACTATCATAAAAAACTCAGGAGAAAAAAACTCTCTCTTTCGGAATTGGATGAAATTAATGGTATTGGTTATAAACGAAAAATTGCTTTGATACAATATTTTGGTTCAAAAGATAGAATTCTCGCGGCATCTAAAGAAGAAATCGAGCAAGTTCCGGGAATTGGAAATAAAATGGCTGAAACTATTTATAGTTTTCTGCATTGATATAATTGGATACTGGTTTGTTCTTATTACTATTTTCCATATCGTCTGAAATTTTAATGATTGATGCGATGGATACAAACGAAATTAACCTGGGTTATTCTTTCATTATCGCAAATTCGGATAGTTTATGGTGCGGAGAAGAATTTTTGCTACGTGATTCGGCATACATAATAGATTATCGAGAGGGTAATTTAAAAATCGGAAAAATTTGTTCGATGCCTTTAAAGTTTAAATTTTCACATTTGGACTTTTCTTTGAGTAAAACTTATTCCAGGTGGGAAAAAAGAACTTATAAATCATTACCCTCAGAGATTTCCGAGGATATAAACCAACAAGATGAAAACAAACTTATTATAAACGGAAACAAGGGTTTATTTGTCGACGTAAAAACAGGAGGAACCGATATAAGCCAGAGTTTATGGATGGAAATAGGAGGTGAGGCGGGAAAATTTAATGTTTCTGGTGTTCTTTCCGATGAAAATATTCCTCAAGGTAATGTTGTTTCTCAAAGCTTGCGTGAAATCGATGAAATATTTATTGAAGCCGTTTCTGATAATGTGTCTTTTAGAGTTGGCGATATTGTTATCGCGGAAGAGGAAACAGATAAAAGATTACTCGGGCTTTCATCAACCTGGGAAAATCTGTCAGGAGTTGTTGGCGTGTCCAAAGCTAAATACGGAAAAACTACATTTAAAACTAAAGAAAACCAGCAAGGTCCTTATAAAATCAAGCCGGAAGAAGGTATAGAAGGTTTCTCTGTTGTGAGGGGGTCTGAAAAGGTCTGGGTGGATGGTGAATTGTTGGAAGAAGGCGCGGATAAAGATTATACAATAAATTACACGGAAAATTCATTAACATTTAATCCTTCTGTTTTTATCGATAATGAATCGGTGGTTCTCGTTATTTTTCAGTACAGTGTTTACGGAGATAATAACATTTTCTATAAAGCTAACTTTGAGGAGAAAAATTATTCTGTTTCTTTTAAAAGAGAAGAAGACATGGCGGAAACAGATTTGGTTGAATTTTATCCCGATTCCGGTTTTGGATATCGTTTTGCCGCGGTTAATGTTGGTGAAGGAGAGGGCGATTATAATCTTCAAGATTCGATTTTTGTATATGAAGGATATGAGGAAGGTTCTTATGAAGTGTATTTCCAATGGGTCGGAGAAGGAAACGGAGAATACGAATATCTGGATTCATTGCACTACTTTATGTGGACAGGTGATGGGCCATATTCGGCTAAAAGGAAGATTCCGCTTGGAGAAGAAGACAATCTCTTTTCAGTTAAGGTGAACGAAGAATTAGATAACTTTACCGTATCGGGACAATTAAAAACACGACGGATGAGAATACCGGTTGGTGGTGAGAAAAAAGATGGTTTAAATTCAAATATTAAATCTACTTTTATTCCTTATGATTTTTTACATTTATCTTTTAATTATTCAAAACGTACTCCTGATTTTATAGTTAAAGAATGGGAGGGAGAGAAAAATTTATTGAGAACATGGGAAATCGAAGGTTTTCCCGCCGATTTTTTAGAAAGTGGGGTAGAATTTATTCCCAATTCAAGAATAAAAGCTTCTTACTTATATGGAAGAGCCGATACTCTCCGAAAGGATCATATAGATTTAATGTTACAACCTTTGTATTTAAACTGGGACAATATAAGAGATTCCCGAACAGATTTAAAAGGAGGATTAAGATTTAATAATTACGATTTTTTTTATAGAAATTTGAACAGGGGAGATGATTACAGAAAAGAATTCTCCGCAGGCAGTTCTCTTTTAACTATGTTGTATGGGCTGGAAGGTCATGGTATGGGAGATACCGCGAAAGTTTATACGGCCAGAACCAATTTTAAGTATAAAATAGCAACTCTTGTTGCATCTCATGTGCACAGGCGAAATTTGAATTCCGGTCAAATAGAAAAAATTACTAACGGTACTTTTGATATGAATTTAAACCTACAATCCTTTTATCTAAGAAGTAAATTCAACCTTTCTCAAAAAAGAGCAAGTATCTGGGAGAGATATTATCAGAAAGTAAGACTCGGGGAAGGAGTTTACTCCTACGATTCAACAAATAATAACTATTATGAAAATCCTTATGGAAACTATATCCGGAGAATCATATATACAGGAGAGGAGAGAGACTCGAGAGAGTATTCAACAAACATTTCTATTCGGTTTGAACGATTCATTTTACTTAACGGATATATCAATTCGACTTATAGCCCGGATTTAATGTCCGGGAACGAAGGTTTGTTAAGTGTTAAATTTCCTGAAAAAAATAAAAATAAAGGATTCTTTAGGATTAATTTCAACGATAGTAAAGGTGAAGAATTTTGGGGTAGTTCGGATCGTAACTATGGTCAAATTAATTTAGGTTGGGAAAATAGTTCTAATGGATATAAAGAAATTGGGCTAACACAAAAATGGGATAAAAAAGAAGACAGGCTTGGGGGTTATATAAGTTTTTGGAATCAAAGCGGTTTTGAAATAAAACTCGAGGGACTTTTTACTTTTGGTGAGGATACGCTTATTTCTCCTATAGTGGAGTTGGGATACAGGCTCTCGGGTGATGGAAGAAGCGGATTGATAAAAACCACGCTGGGCTATAACCATTATACTGCGGGAAACGTTAATTCATATAGAATGAACGACCTCTATCCGCCTGGATTTTTTTATGATTTTACATCTTCTACAACCTTTGATTTTACGGAAAAAGTTCATTTGGTGCTGAATGTCAATATACATAAGCTTAGTGGTGGAGAGATATATTACAATGGAAGGACGGGTGTTACAGCCGATTTTTCCCCTTAAAGAGCCCTTGACTTATTTTGTAAATTTGGTAAGATTGTTTTATGAATGTTGTTTTGTTTGAAGATGAGAAATTAAGTAATTTCTATCCAATTTCAAGATTGCGGACAGTCGATAATATCAGAACAGGTAGATGGACACAAAAAGAAAGAGTAGCTTTACAATTCAAAACCAATCCTTTATCTTATTCTACAAGAGAACTTTACGGTGGCGACTTTAAAGTGGAAGATGATACGCTTTTCTTGAATGCGAGGTTAAAGGATTTTAGCTCTTTTGAGGATTTGGAAACAGGTGCGTGTATTGTTAATAAAGATGGAGATGTTCTTGGCTACAGGGGTAATAAAATTATTGAAGGTAAAAATTTTGATGGGTTTGATGTAGTTACTAAGGAAATGCCTATGTATAATTATATATGGGATGTTATCGCGGATTTACCGGATAGGTTAAATGCGGATTTGTGTGAGGATCCGTCTTTAGGTAAAATTTTGAGCCCAATCGATGAGGATTTTGTTCATATAAAAAATAAGAAAAATGTTTATATAGGCAAAGGAGTGAAGCTTGGGGAGGGCGTTGATTTGAATGCGGAAGATGCTCCGATTTGGATTGAAGATGGTGCGATTATACAAAGTCATTGTTGCATTATAGGTCCTGCTTATATAGGCAGAAAATCAAAAGTAAAACCGGGTAGCCTTTTGGATATCGTTGCGATTGGCGATGTTGTTAAGATTTCAGGTGAAATCGAGGGAAGTATATTCCAGGGTTATTCAAACAAACAGCATTTAGGTTTTCTTGGTCATGCTTTTGTCGGTGAATGGGTAAATTTAGGAGCAGGGACAACCAATTCCGATTTAAAAAATAATTATAGTAAAGTTAGCGTAATTTTAGAGGGAAAACGTTACGAAACAGGTATGCAATTTCTTGGTACTATAATTGGAGATCACTCGAAAGCTGCTATTAATACTACTTTTAATACAGGTACCATTGTTGAGCCATTTTGTAATATATTTGGAAGGGGATACCCTCCCAAATATGTACCTCCTTTTAGCTGGTGGGGGGATAGTATCGAAGAATATAGGTTGGATAAAGCAATAGAGACAGCGGCTAAGGTTATGAAAAGAAGGGGTAGAGAGTTTGATGAAAATTACAGAAAAAAAGTAGAAAGACTTTTTCATGAATCTAAGAATTTAAGGAAGAATATAAAATAATATTAGGTTTTTCTATAAATTCAACTATTGACATATTGGGTTTTTTTCGTATATTTGTTTTAAATGGATGCAATGGAGATGGAAAAGTTTAATAAAGTTGTTACTGTAGAATTGCTTTCGACAATCGATCATAAGGTCCGGGGTATACAGCAATTTGTTGTCGCTCTTCGTGGTTTAGTCGAGGAAGATGTCCTAAATGATTTAAGAGAAGAAACAGAAGAGTTACAGGCAATTTATGAGTCATTTTTAAAGTTAAGAGATTTAAATTTAGAGAAGATCGATATCGGGAAATTTTTAAAAGATAAATATGACGTAGAAAATGATGTTACCTGTTTGGTTGAATCGGACAGAAAAAAACTTAGTTTTGTTTTGGATACTTTAATAGAGTCTTGTGGTGATCTTGGTTATAATTTGTCAATTAGTTCTACGCAGAAAGGTTGTGTTATTAATATTAGTTCTCCTTCTTTTGCTCAATTATCTGTCGATGATTTTCAAAAACTCTCTATTAAGATCGATATATTGCCTTTCTTTGCCATAAATAAAACGATTAAAAGAATAGGTGGTGACTTTTCTGTAAAAGGGGAAGACATATCTATCGAGTTCCTCGATGCGGATTACGACGACGCATAGTTGAGATTCTTGGAATCAGTAAAATAGTTTTAAATAAAGAAGTTAGTAGTTGGAAGTAAGAAGTTAGAATAAAATAAAAACTTTGTGTTCTCTGTGTGTTTTTGTTTTCTCTGCTTGCCCGGTAGGGAGAAAGCGACCGTACCAGGGTGTACTCTGTGGTAATTTAGGTTTTAGGTCTTCGGTTTTAAGTTTTAGTTAAAACAACAAAAAAAATGGGGTTGTGTGTTGTTGGCTTTGTGCTCTTTGTGCTCCAAATTGTTTTTGTTACTTGATTTTTCCTTCTCTTATTAGTTTTAAGCAAATTTCCGCTAATTCCGGGTCGAACTGAGTGCCGGAATTTTCTTTTACTTCTTTTAAGATAGCTTTTTGGTCCAATCCCTTTCTGTATGGTCTTTTTGAAATCATAGCGCTTACGGAATCTGCTACCGCAAGAATTCTTGCGGATTCAGGTATTTTCTTTCCCTTTAATTTGTCAGGAAACCCTTTGCCATCGTAGCGTTCATGATGATGAAGAACACAATTTAAGATTTTCTTATTTCTTATCGCCGGACTGAGTATCGAATCACCTATCTCAGGATGTTTTTTCATTACGCTGTATTCTTTTTTCGTTAGATATTTTGGTTTCATTAAGATAGCATCCGGTATTCCAACTTTTCCAATATCGTGTACCAGGGCTGCGTATCCTAATATATCTTTTTCTTTTTTTGTGTATCCCAATACATCAGCTATTAAAAGAGATATTTCCTTAACCTGTTTTGAATGTCCTTGCTGATATGGATCTTTTGCCTCTAGTGCTCTGACTAGAGAAGTTATGGTGTCCAGCATTTTTTCTTCGAGTTTGTCACGCTGTTCTTTAACTTTTTTCTCTAATTCAGATTGGTACTCTCTTTTTATTTTTAGTAGAAAATTCCTTTCCTTAACTTTTTCGAGAACTCTTCCGATTTCTTCCGGAAAGACGGGCTTAACAAGATAGTCGAATACTCCTGCCCGCATCGTACTTCTTATTATATCTAAACTTTTAAATGCTGTAACCATTACTACAGAAACATCGGGATTGATATTTAACAGTGCTTTTGCTGCTTCAATACCGTTCATCTTAGGCATTTCGATGTCGAGTAAAACGCAATCAAAAGTGTTTTTTTTATATTCGGCTACTGCTTCGTATCCGTTTGAAGTTGCTTTACATTTATGTCCTTGTAGAGAAAGAATATTTTTTAGTGACTTTAGAATTTTATCATCATCATCTGCTAATAAAATTTCCATAAAAATTTATTTTAAAAGTTTTTTATAAATCAAATTCAATGTCCTCACGGGCGCCTTTAACCTTTAATCCCTTTCCAGCTAATTTATTAGCTTTTTTGACTATTTTATCTATTTGTTTATCCTTCCTTGTTGGATCGTAATGGGTTAGATATAGAGTTTTTATATTTCCCTCTTTCGCGAATTCTACAGTTTGCTCCCATGAAGAATGTCCCCAGCTTTTATGTTTCTCCATTTCTTTTTTTTCATATTGAGCGTCGTGAATTAGAACGTCAGAATCCTTTATAAAGTTTAAATGGTCTTCATAAGGTACGGTTGCGATATCCTGATGGTCTAATTCGTTGTCACTCATAAAGACTAAACTTTTTCCGTTTTCATCAAATCTGAAAGCATGGGTTTCAAGAGGATGGTTTGTTTGTATCGAACTTATTTTTACTCCGTCGATTAAAATACCTTTTTTCCTTATTTTCTCAAATTCTATTTTAGCTCCTATTTGTTTAAAAGGAACCGGATAATAAAGAGAATTCATTTGCCCCTTTAATATGTCTAATAGTCTTTCATATGTAGGAGACGCGGCAAATATTTTTATTGAAAAACCCGGAATATAGATAGGGATAAAAAACGGAAACCCCTGAATATGGTCCCAGTGAGAATGAGTAAGGAATAAATTAATATGATTTATTTTTTGGGATAATATTTCTTCCGAAAGAATCCTTATCCCGGAACCCGCGTCAATGATAATCTTTTCGCCACTATTTAATGTTAAATCTATACATGTTGTGTTGCCGCCGTATTTGACTGTATCTCTACCGGGGGTTGGTATCGAACCTCTTGTACCCAAAAGCTTTATTTTCATAAACCAATTTTAAGTAAAAATGCTGATTTGTCAAGCTTTTTATAGTGTATTATCTTATCAAGAGTAATTATATAATGTTTTTTTTATAATTTTCTTTAACAAAAAGATCTTGCTTAATATGTTGTTTTCTTTTATTATTAATTAGTATAGCAGAGTGAATTGTATCTTGCAACAATAATTATTTTAGGCTTGAAGGGAGGAATGGATGAAAATTTTATTAAGATTTATAGTATTTTTAATTGGTTTTTCTTTTTTCAATATAACTTTATTAAACGCCGCGGGAGGTGAGAGAATGGCCGATGAAAAGGAAAAAGTAATTTTACCCGAACCTCGATATGAAAGTAAAATGTCGGTTGAAGAATCCATATCAAATAGAAGGTCGGTTAGAAGCTATCTCGATAAATCTCTGGAGTTAGAGGAAATTTCACAACTTCTCTGGGCAGCAGAGGGCATTACTGATAAAGAGAAAAAATTTAGAGCGGCTCCTTCTGCCGGAGCGCTTTTCCCTCTCGAAGTTTTTATTGTCGTTGGTAATGTATCTTCACTTGAAGACGGTATTTATAGATACGACCCATTTAATCATGCCATTACTAAGCTTATAGAGGGAGATTATAGAAACGACCTTTCTCTTGCCGCGTTGGGTCAATCCTGTGTAAAAAATGGTGCTATTTCTATTGTTTTTGCGGGAGTTTACGACAGAATAACAAAGAAATATGGTGAAAGGGGTATAAGATATACATACATGGAAGCAGGGCATGCCGCTCAAAATGTTTATTTACAGGCAGAAGCTTTAGGACTCGGCACTGTTGTTGTAGGGGCTTTTATGGATGATAAAGTTAAAGATGTTATTGGTATGAAGGAAGAAGAAACGCCTTTATATATTTTACCTGTTGGTAAGAAATAAATCTTCTGGATTAAAAGGAGGAATTAATGGGAGTAAAGATTAAAAAAGAAATTTCAGTTTCGACAAATAAAAGAAATGAATTTGTAGATGTAACCGGAGAAGTAAGTAATGCTGTAAAAAAAAGTGGGGTAAAGGAAGGGTATGTGCATCTTTATGTGCCTCACACAACAGCAGCTGTAACAATAAACGAAAATTACGATCCTTCTGTTAAAAGTGATATTTTAAATAAACTTTCGGATGTAATTCCTGCCGGAGCGGGATATTCACACGCGGAAGGCAACGCTGACAGCCATATTAAGGCTTCTATTATAGGGAGTTCAGATTTTATTCCGATTACAAACGGTGATATAGACCTCGGAAGATGGCAGGGAATCTTTTTCTGTGAATTTGACGGTCCCCGCTCGAGGAGAATGTTGATACAGGTTATCGAATAAAGATTTTTTGAACCACGAAGAACACAAAGCCCACAAAGAAAAAAAATATTTTGTTGTTTAAAACCCATCCCACAACACCAAATTATTCTCACACAAAGACACGGAGGGCACAGAGAAAATTGATGGGATTAGAAGAAGTGCACGTTAGAAATTCAGGGATTATGGATTAAGTGGTAAGTGTTTTTTACGTAATCCTTGCTTTACTTCGTAGCTTTACAGCTAATCCTTAATCCTCACTCGACTATCTGGTGTTCTACTAATCCTGGAATGCTCGCTTCCTTTAATCCCAATAATTATACTTCTCCATAACCTCGATTAGATTTTCAAGCTTTTCTTCTGGAGTCGAATTGTCTAGTTCGAGTGCGATAATAATATCGTCTCCTGATTTTTTATTAATATAGTATCTGGCTATTTTATAAAAGTAACTTTTTGGGTTTCGTATATCCCTTCAAATTTTAAATTATAAAAGTATATACCGGCAGGTATTTGTTTGCTGTTCCAGGTTACCTCGTTTCTTCCCGCGGGTCTTTGTTCGTTTAAAATATCCGCGGTTTCTCTTCCCATAATATCGTATAATTTTAAAGATGCTATACCTGTTTTAGGTAAGTTGAATGTGATAAGTGTTGTGCTTTCGGAGAGTTCGAGTGTTGATTTAGGGGAGACAAAAAATTCGGTTTCTTTTTGTTCGTTTATTCCTGAAAGTTCGGGATGAATATAGTAAATACCTGAACCGTAGCTACCCGCGATAAGAAGAGTACTGTCTCCCTCCGCAATATCCAGAGAATAAACAAGCGGATAAAAGATTCCAGAGCTATAGTCATTCCAGGTCTCACCGCCGTCTATTGAGCGCAACACACCGTAACCTTCAGTAGCAGCATAGACGATTTGCGGGTCTCGGGGGTCATACTTAATTTCATAAACAAATGCAATAGATGAATCTTTTTTTACCCAATTTTCGCCACCGTCGGTAGATTTGTATATATTACCGGAGGAATATCCCGCTCCGACTAAAATTTTATTGCTGTTCTCAGGATTAATTGCAATACAATCGACGAAATTTTCGTCGGTTAAACCTTTGTTGACCCAATCATTTCCTCCATTCGAGGATTTTACAATACCCCCTCCGTATTGGGTCCCTGCCCAGATGATCGAAGTATCGTTTGGATCTATGGTAATCGATAAAATCGGACAAATATTTCCACCGAATTCCGGAAGGTTACTATTCTTGCTAAACCAGGAAGTTCCGTTATTAGTAGTTTTGTATATTCCGTTTCCAGAGGAACCTCCGACGAATAAAACACTCGAAAGAGAAGGCGCAATATCGATACATAAAGGGTTAGAAATTGCGTCTATTTCTGTGAAAGTTTTTCCGGTATCGGAGGATTTGTAAAATCCTCCGAACATTGCCAAATAGATATTTTGGGAATTCTCATGATCTACTTTTATATCATATATCTCAGAGCCGATGAAGCTTTCATGGTTCCAGTTTACACCACCATCATGTGAATAATAGAAATATCCCTCTCCAGTTCCCGCGTATATTCTATTGATATTTTGGGGGTCTATGGCAACGCTTCTGATTGCTCTTGCGGTAATGCCATTTGAAGATTCATCCCAGGTTTCTCCTTGATTGATGGATTTATAAACTCCGCCGGCGACTGATAAATTCTGGGAAACTGTACCATAGACAGTGTCAGGACATTCATTATAACAAGCTATTCGTTCGATACCAGCTTGTTTATCGTCCCAGTTAACTCCCCCGTCTACGCTTTTGTAAAATCCCGATAAACCTGTACTGTAAAGAGTTAAAGAATCTGTGGGATGGAAAAGTAAATCGGAACTAATACCGCTAGTACTGAGCGAAAATCCCTGATTGATTTTCTCCCAGTAATTATCGATGTTAAAAGTGTAATAACCTCCTTCTATCCCCTCGATTAATGCGTATGGGCGATTGGATTTATGAGGGTTTGTTGTAATAGCGTATACGGATTGTAAGTAATCCGGATATGATAAATAGGGTAAACTATCGTTAATCGCGTTCCACGTTTTTCCGCTGTCAGTTGACATGAAAACTCCATCGTAATTAGTCCCCGCGTAAAGTATTGCTGAATTTTCCGGGTTTAAAGTTATAGAAAAAACTCCATTCTTATAGTCTTCTGATTCTGATGTTAATCCTTCATCGCTCAGTTCCCAATTTGCCCCGCCATCGGTCGATTTATAAATATTTCCAATAACAAGAGCTATTCCTCCCGCTAAACCCGTATAAAGAATATCTGTATTTTGTGGGTCGAATATAATATTAAACGCGATTAGGCTCTCATCGAGTCCATTACTCGATTTAAACCATGTAGAACCACTATCAACGGATTTCCAGATACCGTCGTAATCTGTGCCCGCGTATAAAATCCCTGAATTGTTTGGATCGACTGTAATACTTCTTATAGGATAGAAACTTAGTCCATTACGGGTAGGAGTCCATGACGTACCTCCATCTATGGTTTTATATACACCCGCGTCACGCGTTCCCACATATACTATCTGCGGATTGTTGGGGTCTATTGCGATGGAAGTCATCTCTCCGCCAGATAGGGAATAAGAATTCCATTTAGTACCTCTGCTTGCTTTAAATGCTTCGTTCTTTTTGAAGTACAGTTTATTAAATCTTTCTTCAGAGTTAAAAGACGCGTGATTAGGTCCGTATTTTTCTTCAATTATTTCTGAGTTGTTTAATGAGTAAAGATTGATATTAGTTAGTGAAGTTAATATTAAAATCAGTATGATGTTTTTCATTCTTCCTCCTTATAATTGTATGAATTAATAGGGTTATTATAATATGGGCTTTATAATTGTCAAGTTTTGAGAAATGCTAAGTCCCAAATCCGAAAGGGTTTGAAATTCAATTGTGGGGGTTGTTGGGGAGAGACCTAAATTATACTTTTATCTTGGGATTGGGAAATCCCTCATACAGATATAAATGTAGGAGCGGCTTCCCAACCGCGATTTGAGGAGAGAAATCCCTCTTACATAAATCTCTGTGTCTCTACGGTGAAATTAAGATTTGCGATTTGGGCGTTGGGATTTGGAAAAAACAACAAAATAATCCATGTTTATCAGTGTAAATCTGTGGCAATAGTTTAGGGTTAGCAGAGAATTGGAAAGTCGAGCGAGGATTAAGAAAAAACACTTACCACTTAATCCATAGTCCTTGAATTTCTAACTTGAACCGCTTCTAATCCCAATCATTTTCTCTGTTATCTCTGTGTGAGAATTATTTTTTAACAATTAAAAATCGTTTTTTAGATTTTGCCCTTGACAAACAAACGAAATTTTTTATACTAATAACTATAATTTAAATTAGCAGAAGTGGTTCTAAAAAAATATTAAGTGGTTTCTTAAGGAGGGGTGTTTTTTTATTTTGTTTAAGAGAATTTTAATATGCGCTTTAATTTTTAGTTTATCTGTTTTCGCGGATAATGTTGACGATGGAGTAAATTACCTTTATTCCTTACAGAATACAGATGGCAGTTGGGGTGATAATTCGCTAAACAAATTTGTTTACACTTCAGAAGTTTTAAAAACCCTTCAAGTATTAAATGAGAAAGGTACGAATTATGTCGATGGTTTAAAGTGGTTGCAGAGTCAATTCCCTGAAAATGTCGATTTTCTTTCAAGAAAACTTTCCATATATTCAAAAGAAGGTATAAATTCAAAAGAATTGATAAATAAAATCATACCCTGCCAGAATCAGGACGGAGGATTTGGTATTAAGGATGGGTTTGGCAGTGATGTTTTACATACTATTGTCGCCTTAGAAGGTCTTTCTTCCGCTATCGATACCAATTTGCATATAACTAATGGTTTAAATTATCTCATAATAAATCAAAATTCGGATGGTAGTTATTCTTTTATAAAAAATGGAGAGAGTTCTGTATTTACTACTTCTCTTGCCTTATCAATGCTTTCCAAATATACGGAAAGGTCACAGGTTAATAATGCAATTGGCAAAGGAGCTTCTTATCTTATATCCCAGATGAATCCGGATTCTGGTTTCGGAGAAAACCAGAGCAGTATATATGAAACCGCTCTTGTTCTTCAAGCTTTAATCAAAGTTAATAAAAGAAGTGATTTATGCGAAATTTTAAAAAACTATTTAACAAGCAGACAACTCACCAATGGTTCATGGAATAATGATATTTACGAGACTGCTCTTGCCCTCCGAAGTTTTCATTATACTACCTTACCTGATTTAGTTGTTAATTCTATTTCATTTGAACCGGAGATTATTAATGAAGGTGATACAGCAAAAATTGTTTCAGCTGTTACGAATATTGGTGAAGGTACAGCTCAGAATATTAATCTCAGGCTCTATGAAGACGGGGTGGGTGTACAGGATACAGTGTATAATGAAATTTTATCAGGAGATACAATCAATATAGAAATTCCGTGGAACACTTTAGAAAAAACAGGTTATCACACAATTGGAGTAAGAATAGACCCTGCTAATTTAATTGAAGAACTCTCAAAAGGCAATAATTATCTTGAAAAAATGGCTTTTGTTCAGGACACGGTTCCTCCGGAGTCTCTGGATATATATGTCCAGAATCCGTATTTTTCTCCAAACGCTGACGGTATAAAAGATATTTCATCAGTTTATTTTAGAGCTTCTGAAAACGTTACCGTGGATGTGAATGTTACCGATAAAAATGGAGAAATAGTTAGAAATCTTATTACCGGTGAATTCTATTCTCCCGGTTCTTATTCTCTTGAATGGGATGGCACAAACGACACCTTGAGCCTCCTTGGCGATGGAGATTATGTTTACAATGTTATTCTTGAGGATAAAGGCGGCAATATAGAAAGAAGACATCATTTTTTGGTGATTGATAACAATAAAACGCCCATATTTGAAAGTCTTGAGCCTAATAGAATACATATGAAAAGAGTTATGAAAGATGACCCGACTAATTCGATAGAATTATTAAATTACTATCCAGAGCAGGATTATTGTTTCTTAAGTTTTAAAAATGAGTTTGATGAGAAACGAAGAGATTTGGTTTTATCCAATGGATTTAGAACCTATCTTGAGAAATTATGTGAAGTGGATGTTGGTTCCTCGTATAGAAATTTACGAGACTTACAATATTCTAATTCCTATAATAAAGTCTTCTTTAGAACCAATTATAACTCTCCATTATTTTGCTTTAATCTAAGAGAAGAAAAGTTGGATACCATAGTAGAGTCAGGATTAAGGTGGTATCAGATATCTCCTGAAGGTGACAAGATTCTATATTATCTTAGCTATGAAGGATTATTTTTAACTGATTTTGAGGGCTCTTATAATAGACTTGTCGATAGTAATGCTTTCTCTTCAAATCTTTGGAAAACTGATTACTGGTCTCCGGATGGAAATTTATTCTATTATCTTAAAAATTATAATTGGGACACTGCAGCTATAGTTTTATCAGATCCAAATTTACGAACTAAAAAAGAAATCTTTAGGGTTTCCTACCCCCCTTATTTCCCTGATGCTTCCGCGTTTGCTTGGTCCAAAGATGGTTCTCATTTTGCATTTATACAACTTGGATTAGATACTCTCGTTAATTCTAACTTTTTTGAAGTTTTCGTATCTGATCGAACAGGTAATTCTATCGAAACTGTTGCAAGTTTCTCTAAAATTCCGTTTTCTGAAGGTGGCCCCTTAGGAGGATTCCTGTGGCACCCTGATGGTAACGCTATCCTTATTTGCTTACAGGGTGATATGTATGAGAGCGGAAATGATTTACAGACTAAACCTGGTTTATATGAGATAGATTTAATGCGCGATACTGTGAATATGCTTATTGAGGGTGAAATAGATCAATTTCAATACGCATGTGGGGGTACACGGATTCTTTATGAAAGAGGCGACGAATTATATTGCATGGATAGAAACGGAGAAAACAGGACTTTAGTTAGTAAGTTACCCTCATGGCAAGGGATTTCTCTCTCAAAAGATGAGACTTTCTTTTTAAATGGAGATGAATACGTTGGTGAATACGTTGGTATAAACCTTGATAATCTAGCGACGGAATTAATGTTCCAGAGACTTCTGGGAACACAAAATCAACTAACAATAGCAGGAGTTGCATCAGATAAAAACCTTGAATACTATGCCTTGAGTTATGGAGAGGGAAAGGAGCCGTCTGTCTATCAGACTTTTCATTCAAATACAAATACAGTAATTGATACAATTATCACAAACTGGATTCCACCTTATTCTGGAGAGTACACAATAAAATTGAAGGCGTTTGATCGTGCTGGAAACGTTTCAGAGACGAACGAGTTTTTACACTGGGAAGGAGATGCTTTGATTTCGAATTTAAAAGCAGAACCTGAGGTTTTCTCTCCTGATAGTGACGGTTCTTCGGACTCAATAGTTATTTCCTATACAGCCTTTAAAGCAGAACCTCTTTTCTTTAATATTCTTGATTTAGAGGATAATATTATATTTTTCAAGTATATGAATCATCCTGTGGCAGGTGAGTTTTCATTCGCCTGGAATGGACGGGACAATTCAGGAGAGATTGTAGAGAATGGAAAATATTTTGTAAAAGCTTGTGGTTGTTCTACCCCAATTTATATTGATACAATCCCACCCACTGTATTTATTGATTTGAGCTTTAATACAAAGAGTTTTGTTCGAAACGGTTATTTTGACATTGGAATCCAGGGATTACTTTATGATCTTCATTTTAACCGGTATGATTTAAGCTTTACTCATGAAGACACAAGCGAGTTTCTCCCTGTGCTTTCCGGCTCCAAACCTATTCTGGATACAGTTTCTTTAGTAAAAATAAAGGGCTTGGAAGAGCTCGGAATGTATTATGCAAAACTTATCGCAGAAGATTATGCGGGTCATAAAGAAACCCTCATTGATTCAATTTTTGTCGACTCTTTTTATGTTGAAGGAGAAATGTCAGAAATAGTTGGGAGTTATAAATTCCTCTCTGAAGCGAGGGCTATGTTTACTGATGTGGACAGTCTTGTTTTTGATATTCAATATGGTAGATTAAAATTCGGGGGGTATACAGTTTGGACTGAGAATGTAAGGATAGGAAAAGGTATACGGGAGAAAAATAATTTTTATCACAATGAAGATATACCCGAATTATTACCCCACTATGAGACCGATTTTATAAAATTTCGGGGTAATGCCTGGCGTGGCGATAGTTTTGTGAGTTCGATCGATATTGATACATTGTACACTCCAATAGGAAGCAGGGGCTTATTTTTTGTGAATCCAGCATATCCTGAACCCGGTAAGCCACCGACAACAATTTCTGAGATTTGTGAAGTTGAAGCCAACTATTTTGTGATTGATACATTAGGAAATTATACAGCTTTTCCAGAATTTCTTGAATGGGTAAAATTCCAGTACGCTCCCCTCGAAGATACTTCCTATTACAGGGATTTAGGAGCCAAGGATTACTCTTTTCCGTTTGAATACCCATGGAATACGTATTTGTTTCATAACGGTTATTATTACTTGAAAGCAGTAGGGTTGGATACTCTGGGAGATACATTGCGTACGAAATTAGAAGTAAGGGTATTAAATAATCCTTTGATTGTTGAACTCAATAATGAAAAAGGTCCGTTTACCCGCCGTACCGATACAATTTTCGCCAGGGTTCTTGCAGATACGGTGTTCCATGGAACTATTCAAAGTGTCAAATTTTTCTACATACTGGGAGATTCAATTTCCGGAGATACAACTCTTATAATAGAAGATTTTGAATCACCTTATCAGGTTCTATTTAATACGGAGGCTTTTCCGGATACTCAAATTACCTTCCTTGCTTATACCCATGATGATGTTGGATACGATGCTTATTCCTCGCCTCTTAATTTAATAATCGATAACACACCACCTATTGCTGAAATCGTATATCCAACCGATGGTATATCCTTTGATAGTCCCGATTTTATAGATATTTTAGGAAATGCCTCTGATAAGAACATTAAAAGCATTGAAGTGAAACTTAATGATTCAAGAATAGAGTTTTCAAGATCCAACCTTATCGATACCCTTACCTTATTGGATGCAAGAACACTTGAATCCGGGAATTACAAGATTTCAGTAACCGCGGAGGATATGGCTGGGAATGTTGCTTCCGACAGTGTTCAGATTGTGATAACAAATTCACCATTTCCTGCCGTATCGATTGATAACCCAGAAAATAATTCTTTCCAGAAAGATATGATAGAAATTTCTTATAGTGTAGAAGATGATAATTTATCTTACTATGTATTGAAATACGGCATAGGAATAAAGCCTTCGAATTACAATGTAATAGATTCAAATAGCACCTGTGGAGTGAACAAAAAATACATATTAGATAGCTCTATCCTCCAGGACACAATATATACCCTTTTACTTTACGCGAAAGACCTGATGGATAAAACAAATGGCGATACAGTGTTATTTACTGTTGATAATACTTCTCCGGAAGTTTTGATTACGTATCCTACTGAATATGAAAAATTTAAGCATAAATTTCCGATTGTTGGCAGTATTATAGATAAAAATCTTCTTCGAGATACCCTTTTCGCCGGAATGGGAGAAAAGCCTTCATTATGGACGGCTTTAGTATCCGGTAATAAAAATTTAGAAAACGATACAATACTCATCTGGGATCCGTTTTCGATATCAGATGTCTATACCTTCAGGCTTTCAGCTATCGACCGTGCGGGAAATATATCTGAGGATTCCGTTACCGTATATCTCGATACAGTTCCGCCCGCGCCACCTGAAGGTCTTACCGCTGTCGACAGCATCGGTATAGTGAATCTCTCCTGGGAACCGAATACTGAAGATGATTTAGAGGGTTATTATCTCTTCAGGCAGGGCGAAAAATTTAATACTCAAGCCTTTCTTAATACATCTTACGTGGATACATTACCTTCTATAGAGGGAAAATACTATTATCATCTAATAGCAGTTGACGAGCTCGGTAATGAGAGTAAACCATCCGATACTGTATCTATCAGGGTAGATTTATCCCCGCCTTATGTGAAGATTATTTCACCAAAAAACAATCAGTGGATTAGCGGTCTCGATACCATTATGGGGACTATAACCGATAAAAACTTCCTTGAATACAATCTTGAATATGCTCCTGCCGCGGATACAACCTATTCTCTTCTCGTTACAGGGCTTTCAGAGATACCCTATGGAGAAATATATAAATGGGATGTTTCTGCTCTTGATGGAGATTACAATCTCAGATTACGAGGAATGGATACATACGATAACAGCGATACTTCTGAAGTAGTAGTTCGGGTGGATAATGAAGCACCGGCTATGCCCGATTCTTTAATCGCTACATCCAATGGTTCTCGTGTGAATCTTTCCTGGCTCTCGGCTGCTGATGACCACCTTGCCGGTTATCATCTTTACAGGGATGGGGGAGAGGTGAAAACTTCAATTATTCCCGATACTTTCTCTGTCGATACTGTTTTTGATGGAGAATATTCCTATACGGTTGTTGCGAGTGATTCTGCCGGTAACCTCAGCACACCGGCAGGACCTGCCAGTATTACAGTAGATACAAGAGCTCCTTCGGTTGTTATTAGCAGTCCCGAAGAAGGTAAAAAGGTAAACGGAACTATTGATATACTTACAGAATGTGATGACAGAGACCTCTCGAGTGTTTTATTCAGGTATAAAGAAAAAACAGGTACCTGGAAAAATATAAAAGAAATAACCTCGTCTCCATTTACAACTCAACTTAACACCGATTCTCTTGAAAACGGGAAATTTTATCTTTCTGCGATTGGAACCGATGTCCATAATAATACAGACAATTCTCCCGATTCGATATTCCTATTTAAGCAGGAAGATCTTACTCCACCTGCAGCTCCTGAAGGTTTTGTTTATAGTGCGGAGCCTACTGCTACGTACAAGAAAGGAAGAGTTAATCTATTCTGGAGACAAAATACAGAGGATGATATTGAAGGATACAATGTATATAGAAAAGGTTCAATAATAGCTTCAGTTACCGATACCTTCTTCACTGAGGAAATTTGGGATAACAGATATCATACCTACAATGTTTCCGCGGTTGATACAGCTTCCAATGAAAGTAATCTCTCGGATTCTTTAATTGCCGATCTTGTACCTCCCGAATTGTATATTCACAAGCCTTCGCCCTCTCAATATGGGTATATATATAATGGTATTATACCGATTACTATAACAGTAGAAGATAGTAATTTCTCTTCTTATACTTTACTATATGCAGGTATTTCTGATACTATTCTTTCTATTCTTTATCAAGACAGTGTCGAGGTTAGAAATGAAACTGTTTATAGATGGAATACTAAAAATATTAATGATACCGTTGATCTTGTCCTTGCCGGGAGTGATATACATGGTTTTTCAGATACAATTGGGGTTGGTTTTATTATTGATAACCTCGCTCCACCGGCTCCGGAAAGCCTTGATGCTTATTGTCTCTCTGAATACCTGCCTCCCCCGATTGAAGTGGACTCAATTATTTTGGAATGGCTGCCGGTTACCACAGAAGAGGTCGCTTATAATATATATTACTCGACGGTATCAGGTACCGGATATGTTAAATTGAATGATCAATTAGTGTTTGATGAGTGGTATGTCACCGCATTACCCGGGGGAAAAACATATTATTTCGTGGCAACCGCCGAGGATGAGATGGGTAATGAAAGTGATTATTCAAATGAAGCATCCGCAAAACCTCTGGCAAGTGATGTAGATATAGTTGTTTCAGACGGAGATATATTTAATTTTCCTTCATCTCCTATGGTAGGTGATTCAGTCTTTTCAATTGTGAAAGTTCATAATCAGGGAACTCATCCTGTCGAGGATTTTTCATTGAAGTTGTCTATCGAATATGAGGAAAATCTAATTACTTTGAATGATTGGCCAGTTCCATCTCTTTCTCCGGATTCAACCAAAGAATTTTCATTTAAGTGGTCGTCGTATGGCCTTTCCGGTCTTAGTAAACTTCACCTGCTCGCGGACCCAGAAGATTTCATAAAAGAGACAGATGAATCAAACAACTGGTATACCTGCCCGATAGAAATAAGGGAAACTGATCTATTATTTACTTACTCCTTGAGCGATTCTCTTATACCGCCGTTTACGGATTTAAAAGGTTACTATTCTATTACGAATACAGGCGCGGAGAAAAAAGATTTAACATTTTCCTTATCTGTTATAAACTCTGACAGCGCGGTTATAAGCAGAGATTTTGATTTAGAATTTATTATTTTTGATTCTATGCCTCCCTGTAGCACTTACGGTTCTTTCTTCTACGATACAACGAATTCGAGATTCGGAGAGGTTAGTATAACGGATTCAGGAGGTTCGGGAATTAATTCTTTTGGTTTTTCTTCCGATTCTGTTATTACCGAACTTGCTGATAGTCAATACATTATACAATACGTATATCTCGACACTTTAAAACCACCCACTGAGATAATGCTCCAGTTTGAGGATAAATATGGTTATAAAGAACACAGGGCATTCTGGGGTTCTGATATAATAAATAAAGGCATATCGGGTACTTCATCCAGAAAAAACTTCGGTACCCTGCCTGAAAAGGGCAAATGGGTACGTCTTACAGTGCCGCTCGAAAAAGTGGGTATATATGATGGTCAGATAAAGGGAATGGAATTTCTGCATTATGGAGGAAGACTGTACTGGGATGGAACCGGTAGCGGAGGAAATCAGGTTACCTTTACTCTTGCTCAGGCAGAAAAAGAGAATGTCGATATTATCTGGAACTCACTCGATTATCCTGCTGGTAAATATAAAATAAAATCCGATATCGAAACCGGTTCGAAAGTCGTGGAAAGAGAAATACCGTTTACGATAGAAGGTACAGGCGGTGTAGCGAGCTATGTAAATACTAATAAACCTAATTATAATACGTTAGAGGATGTTTACATAACAAGCCGTATAGTTAACAATAGTCCGAATCAGACGTACCTTAATCTTAAAGAATTCGTAATAATAGTCGATTCGTCGGATTATGAGTATTTCAGGGATTCAGTCAGTGTTTCTACCTTATTGCCCGGGAATGAAAGTGAACATCAGTATATATTCAGTACAGGATATAATTCTGAGGGGATGTACGGGATAAAAGAATATCTTATATCCGGAACCGATACTTTATCAAATTCTACAGGGCAATTTTACATTAATCTTTCGTCAGGAGAGGATATGCGTATTAGCGGAAATATTTCGGCGGTTCCGAAGTTAATTCCTTACGCTGATTCCTTCACTGTATTTTACTCCCTCAGGAATTCAGGCAACACTCCTGTGGATTTACTGCCGATTTCAATAAAAATCAATTATGTTAAGGACAATATAACAGTGTATAACCTGGAAGATACGATATCTCTCGGTATCGGCGATACATTAGAAGGAGATTTTCGTCTCTCATCGGAGTCTTTAGGATTAAAACCCTACGCTCTGCTGCTATATGTCCATCCTATGGATACAACAATGCTCCTTACTACATCCGGTTTCATGGTATCTGACCTAACTCCTCCGTTTGTGGAGATTCAATCACCGGAAGGTCTTGTAAGCGGTTTGGTAATCGTTTCTGCTGAAGTGAGTGATTTTGAAAGCGGGATAGATTCCGTTTACTTTAATGCGGATTCGATAACCCGATTAATGAATAGAGTTTCAGGCGATTCTTTAGAAGGTGTTTATGAGAGTGAGTTCGATTCGAGAAAGCTACAGAATAGTTCTTATGTTTTAAAAGTTACAGCGGTAGACTATTCCGGCAATTCGTTCATGGATTCGAGTTTAATCGAGGTTAGAAATGGCATGGAAGCTCCTTCTTGTTCTCTTGAAATTAAACCTATCGCGAGAGTACTTTCAATAACTGATGATACCCTTTTCGTAAAAAGTATTCTGGATTCTATGGATATATATTATAAAATAGTAAGCAGAGAACAGGATTTTGAAAAGGAATTTCGTTCAGGAATATATAATATTTATCTTATTTCAGGAAACCATTTTAAAATAGATCCGTTCACTCAACAAGAAATAAAAGAAGCTGTTTTCAGTGGTGAAGGTTTGGTTACGCTTACATCTTCAGTTCGTCCTGTTGTGCCGTATCTTTTTGATCCATTTGGTGTTTTTATATTAGGGAAATTACCAGGATGGAGATACAATATTAATTTTGAAGAATCGAGTATTTCTGATTATGATACTCTTTCCACTTCTGATAAAGTTTTCAAAATGCGTCTAAAAGGAGGAACAAAGATTGCCGAATTTGAAAAAATAGAAAGTGGACGTGGATGGAGTTCTATATGTCTAAAGGCGCATTATCCTTTCTTCAGCGAGGATAAGAGCAGAGTAATTATTAAAGCGATTGATATGCAAAAAAGAGAAGATAATATCGTTTCAGATACATTTGATATAGATTCAGTACCGGTATTTGATATAGATGATAAAAAAACGGAAAAAATAGGGAATATAAGAATAGATTCCGTAACCGCTAGGTCTATTACCTTTTCATTCGATGCTGAGGAAGGTTTCGATGGTTTTTATGATTTCCAGTTGGAAGTTATAGGAAGAAATGAAGTGAAAAAAGTGGGACCGGCTTCTATATCTCTTAGGGCTTCTGAATCTCTTCGTGAATCCATGAATTTCGGAGGATTTAAGATAGGTAAAGTTGAACCTCTCTGTTGTCATGGACATAATTGTCATAGACATCCGGCAGTCGTTCAGAATACGTATGGAGAAGGAAGAACCTTCCTCTTTGGTTTTGATCCTTCCGATGTAAACGAGAAAGAAGATTTGAAAGAAAAAATAAGAAATGCTGTATTATCGTCTGTGCCGGATACGGAAAAAGTTTATATTCATAAGGTTATTTCTCCGGTAATTTCAATAAATCCGGTTGAATTAATAGAGGATGTTGATATTAAAGAATATATACCGGAAAGTTTTGAAGCTATAGCCGTCCTCGATTCCGGAGAGATTAAAGATTATGGATTTAATTGGATTAAAAATGTAGCGGATACCGCGGAATTTCGTTCAGTTGTTAGGGTTCCGGAGGAACCCTTTATTGATTCGATTTTAGCAATTATTAATAATACGGACTTGCTAAAGATATTTCTCGAAGGAGAAAAAGAAATTCCTGAAATTCTTAATGATGTAATAGATAATCTTGAATCTCTTGATCTTGAAAAATTTGATAACGCTAAACGTAACCTCGCGGTTAAAATGTTAGAGAAAGCGCTGGAGAATAAAATAAAGAAGAAAAAAGACATCTTAAAGAGCATCAAATTCGCGATAAAGGCAGCCGAGCTTATAGACTGTATAAAATCGATCGATTGCTCAAGGGAGCGAAAAGAAGTAGATAAAGCAATAAGAATATGGGAGGGAATGTGGTACAAGTGGGAAGATTAGGATTTAGAATTTGGGATTTAGGATTTTGGAAAAAACAAATCAAAAATCTTTGTGCTCTCTGCCTGCCCTGTAGGGAGGAGCCGACCGTACAGGGTGTTCTTTGTGTGAGAATATTTTGGTGTATGGGATGGGTTAGTTTTAACCATTTAACTACTCAACCATTCAACAATTCAACTCTTATTTCTTCATTAAGGGTGGAGCAGTGATTTACCTTATCCTCCTTACACTTATATCCTACGACGGAAAGCATTCCCAATCAAAGGGAAACAGAATTATTCTTAGCCCGGAAATAATGGAAGTAGATTCTTTGGATAAAACGATTTCAAAGCATTTAGAAAAGATACAATCAATTGTTGGTGAAGCAAACAATAAAAGAGAATATGGACTGGAAACAAAAATCGAAGAAGAGAAGTTGATTGCAAACTGGAGTTTAATCCAGGAAGATATGGACAAGATTATAAATATAATACAGCAAGAAAAGGAAAACTTAAAGGAATCTGGTTTGACGGTAGGGTTAAGACGGGCGGATGAAACTATAGAAAAAATAAAGCTCAGGCAAGAAGAAAAATCTAAATTCTTAAAAAAAGGGGATTTTCGATCTTTAGATAAAGAATTGGAAGAGGTTTTGAGATGCCCGTCTATTCCTTTTAGCAATGATATCATTGAAGAAAAAAGACAAATAGAGAGAATAAAGCCTTTTAGTAATGTAGGCGAGCAAGTTTTTCCAATGCCTGCCAGCTCTTCTCTTGAGTTTACAGCTCAAAGCTTTGAGCCTCAAGATACTATGCCTTCAGTTTGCGCGGATATTACTCCTGAGATAAGAGAAAAAGCTGAAGAATTGGACAAAAATCCTGTAAGAATTTTTAACTTCGCGAAAAATGGTATTAAGTACGTACCGTATTACGGCTCAATGAAAGGTTCACAGGGTGTTCTATATGAGTCTTCAGGTAATGATTGCGATAAGGCAGGATTTTTAATTGCGCTTCTACGTGCTTCCGGAATACCTGCCAGATTCGTAAGGGGGACAATAACCCTTGATGCCGAGAGAGCTATTGAACACTTTGGTGGCAACAATGCGCACGATGTCTTCGTCTTACTTTCGAAAAGTATTATTCCCTTCGAGCCGGTAATTGAGAATGGCGAAATAATCAAATTTAAAATAGAATGGACCTGGGTAAAGGCTCTCATTCCATACCAGCGTTACGGAGGTACCCTGGAAGACAAAAAAGGTAAACTCTGGCTTGATTTGTTTCCAACTCTTGAGAAGAAAAATATCGAACTTGGACTTAATATACCTGGTTTTATCAATTTCGATGCAATTGATTTTCTAAGAAATTATAAAAAAATTCATTCGGCACCTTTCGATGACTATAAGGAAGTCCTAAGACAAACGATCGAAAAACATTTCCCGGGAAAAACCTACGAAGATGCTTTAATGGCAATAAGAAGACAAAGTGAAAGTTTCTCGGTTCTTCCTCTTACTTCACCTATAGAAGCAGAGGTAAAAGGTGTTTTCTCAGATCTTCCTTCATTCCTAATATGGAAAATAGATATGGAAGTGAAGGAGCTTACAGCAACATATTCTGAAGGCGAGCAAGTACCGGCTCGATCTTTACTTATATCCGATGTTTTAATTCCATCTATTTATTCGAGGAATTATTCGGTTATTTGGGGACCATCTACAGCGACTGATCTTGAGATAGTAGAATCATACGGTAGCATTCTAAAGACACCTCCATATCTTATCAATGTAACTCCTGTTTTAAGAATAAATGGTAAAAGAGTGACAGAAGGGAATGAAGGAGTATATCCCGGACAGGATATCAACATAATATTTAAAGTAATTGAACCGTATGATGAAAGACAATTCGAGTTCAAGCATAAAGGGGGTGTTGATTTTAGTTATTTCTTTAACCAGCAGCCTACCGATTTATATATTACTAATCCGCCGGAGCATGATACTCTTCAACCAATAGAGAAGGAGTTATATGATGTTGGGATGTGGTGGAGCATAAACGCGAATAAAGACTTAAAAGAGATTGCTGCCAGTTTTAACCTTTTATGTGATAGAATTTATGGTTGTGGTATTGTTACCAGTAATATGAATACATTGGCTTCTGAAGGTATTCCCATAAGGAATACCTGGGAAGGGCTTTTAATTGATATTTTTAATAATTTTTCACAAAAGTTAGCGTTATATGACTTTTATGGTACCGGTAATATGAAAGATTTCTTATTTTTAAAATCTCTTCAAAGTTCTTATCTTGAGAATAAAGTATTTGAAGAAAAATTCGAGGTAGAAGCGATTTCTGCTTTAAAAAGTATAATGGTTGCTGAGAGTCTTGGAATTCCTATCTACCACATTTCAAAGGCCGGAACAGAGCCTTTTATCTTGCCAAAAGAAGGAACAATAACCGGAGGGGGAGGCTTAAGGACGGATAGAAAAGAAAATTTAGCCGAAAATCTTCTAACCTCAAACGATTTTCCCAAAAACCCCATCAAACAGGTTATTGTTAAAGCAAAGAAAGGGGTTAGGAGCGAGGAAATAGAAAAACTTGGTAGAGTTGTGGATTCGGATGGTAGAGGTGGTTATCTACTTGAAGTAGAAGAAACAAAATCCGCAATCGACAACTTGAGTCGAGATAAAAATATTGAATGGGTAGAAGAAAATGCTCAATATTGTGCTACTGCTGAAGTAATTGGAATCGCGCCAACTGACCCTTATTTCTCCGAGCAATGGGCCATGAGAAAAATTCTCGCCCCTGCTGTTTGGGATTCCACAACCGGTGATTCAACAATTGTAATCGGTATCCTTGATACGGGTATCGATACGGCTCATTTGGAATTTAAAGGCAGAATAGTCGGAGGTTATGATTTTGTAAATGACGATCCGATTGCTTATGATGATCACGGACATGGTACAATGGTCGCGGGCATAATTGGTGCGGAGGGTCAAAATGGAGTAGGTATTGCGGGCGTTGGATGGAAGCTTAAACTAATGCCGGTTAAAGTGATAGACGCGAATGGAATAGGTTCAGTTTGGACAGTCGGTAATGGGATAAGATATGCTGCAAACAATGGTGCAAAAGTGATTAATATGAGTTTGGGTAACTATGAGCCATTTTCTTACATATCCGAGGCTATCGATTCCGCGGCTGATAAGGGTTGTATACTTATTGCTTCTGCCGGGAACGATAACACTGATGAGGAAATGTATCCGGCTGCTTATCCAAATGTTATAGCTGTTGCGGCTACAGACAGATATGATAAAAAAGCGTCTTTTTCCAATTACGGAGATCATATATACTGTAGTGCGCCCGGTACCGGCGTATTTACCACCCTTTTAGATAATAAATACGGAGTTTTTAGCGGTACATCTTCTGCTGCTCCTTTTGTTTCAGGTATGGTGGGTCTTCTCCTTTCTAGATATCCTACTCTTTCTCGTGAACAGGTATTGCAGGGTTTGCAATATTATTCAGATGATATTGGTGAAACCGGTTGGGATCCAAAATTCGGACACGGTAGACTCAACGGATTTAAACTCCTTTTTGGAGATGTTCCTTCTTATCTTGTTCTTTCCGGATGGCAGATTGCCGGAGGTAATAATAACGGTTATCCAGAAAGAGGAGAGACTTTTAAGATACGACCAATTGTCAGGAATACGGGTGTATCGGAAACATTGAGGAATGTTATGTGCACAATAAGCACTGATGATCCTTTTGTGGAGATATCAGGTGATGGTGTTTGTTGGGTTGGTGATGTTTCTCCGGGTGAGGCATTGGTATCAATTGAAGGATTTATGGTAGAGTTTTCTTCAGATATGCCGCGGGAATATATTTCTCGTTTTAATGTAACTATACAGGCGGATGGTGGAGATGTATATACAGACGAATTTTCCTTAAAGGAGGGAGATGTTCTATCTGTACTGGATTTACCAAAAAGGTATAGAGATTATTTCAACAACCTTATTAATGCGGGATATGAGTTAATAGTACCTCAGAGGAAATTTGAATATTATGAGTGGTATGATATAGGTTTAATAGCGAGGAATCCGGAGACAGGTGACGCGGATATGATATTATTTAAGGAGCTTTTTGGAGGGGTAACGGTTGTAGATAGGACATTCTGGTCAGATAACTGGATAATTTTGACTTCGTCTGAGGCTTGTATTCCCATCGAATGCACACCGGAGATTCTTGAACCTAAAGAGAATCAAGTAATTTTTATGGATGATGAAGTCGATTTCAAATGCAAATTTACTACAACTTATTTGTGTTATCCCGGTCCTGATATGCCTCCTCAGAGAGTCACTGTGGTTGAGGATGCACAATTTAAGGTTACGCCCCGTTTACTTACTCCTCCGGATCTTATAGGCGGACCTTATATGACACCAGGAGAACTGCTTTTCTGCGCGAAGTGTTATTGGAAAGAGGAGGAAGTGTGCGTACCGACATTGATTTTTGATTTTGAGATTGATGAGGATAATGTTACGAAATATTTTAATCCGTATAAACCTGATTCAGCCAAAATTAAGTATACATTATTGCCGATAGATTATGCCGATCCGGATATATCGCCTTCACCGCTTAAGATGGAAGTTGAGATAAAGGATAAGGATGAAAATGTTGTTAATGAATTAAGGGATTTGACAAAAGATGAACAATATAGACAAATGTTGTGGTGGGATGGAATAGATAATAACGGAGATACTATTGAGGTAGATAAAAATCCATTTACGGTTGAAGTCAGTTTGAGATATAAAGAAAGCTCGTCGACAACTTCTTCAACCTCTTCTTTAACCCCCTCAGTCCTTGCTACTAATGCAGAAGCTTCAGATGAGAAAATTAAGGATAAGGTGGATGTAAAGACTACTGGAGAGGTTTATCTTGATATTTTCTGGGCGAATAATAATTCTGGGTGGGGTCCTGGAGAGCAAGTTCCAGACGAAGAGGAATTTGATAAAGGTGCTATAGTGGATGAGAATGATGATCATGATGGTTCTCCAAGTAGTCCTGACAATGAAAATGAAGAAATAGAAGGAGGTTTTGGATCTCATGATGTATTGGATATGGTAAAACTCAGACTAAACTACAAAGTTCCGGAATCGTATGTTGATGAAAAGCTTGAGCTGACTATGGAAAAATTGTCCAATAAAGATAAGGAGAAGTTAGTACGAGTATTTAACGAGGAAGGAAAAGTAGTTAGTTTTCCAGATAAGATCGAATTATCAAGATTGAAAAAGGGTCCAATATATTACTATGTGGAAGGAGTAGAACCTGGGGAGTGGTTAGATGAAAGTAAGAGTATAGAGCCCAGTAAAGTAAAGTTTAGGCTCTCCCTATTAGATTCTGAAGGAAAAGAGATCGAAAGTGTTGATGCGGATTCGGCAAAACTTGAAATAACTGACGAACTTATATATTATAGATATATGACTGGTTATGATTGTTCTCCTGAGGAAGCAATTCGAAACGCTTTTGGGGAAGCTGAAATTGTGATGGGGTTTAGAAGGGATGCGACAATAGCACCTGAATTATATCCTAAGAAGGAAGAAGAATTATATAGAAAAATACAGATTCGATATAATTGGCTAGCTCCCTGGTATCTCGAAACTGGAAAGGAACCTGAGGATGAATTTGACTGGTGCCCTGAAGGTACTGATCCCGATTCCTTATTGGGAATAAAACTCCTGTATGGTCCCAATAATGCTTTTGGGCTTGTTTTTGTAGAAAGAGTTAAAAACTTAAGTCTTTGCGAGTTTAGTGTTGGTCCAACCCTTAAAATGTTATCCATCCATGAGTTGGGTCATGCATATGGAAATCTTTCGGATAAGTATTTAAGGCCAGATGACCACGATAAAGGATATAATAAAAAATGCGTTATGGACAGAGTAGTTCCTATAGAGCATGGTCCATGTTATAAAAATAAGAATTTATGTGGATCATTCTGTCAAAAATGTATTGAAAAGTTAAAAAATATGAAAAACTACTGGGATAAGGAGGATAAATGATTTTATTATTAATTCTTTCTGTTATCGATATTAATATTTACTCCAACAAAGATACATATCTTCTTGGAGAGAGTATAATTGTATGGTGGGAAGTTGTAAATACTGGAGATAGTGTGGATTATTATCAAGCATGGGTTGAGAGGACCGGATTTTTGAGTGAGGGTGATCATTTGCGGTTCCATGATGTTACCGGGAGAAAAGTGCCAGGCTATACAATTTCCGGGATTTCCATAACAACAGATGAAGAAGGAATGCCTAAAGCACGTATGCATAAAATTAAACCGGGTGATACTGTAAGGAGTAACGAGAAAAATTTAACTGGACTTTTCGGCTCTCTAAAATTTACAAGGCTTGGTGGTATTTTAAACAAATATATAAAACCGGGCGAATATTTTCTTTCCTTCTATATTTATGGTACGGCAGATCGTTCTAAAAAAATATATTCTGATACACTCCATTTCTTTATAAAGGAACCAACTGGGAAAGAAAACGAGGCTTGGAAATTATATAAAGATTATATGATAGAAGATATTCTTTCGGCTCGACAAGATAAACAGATGGCTTATGCGCTTGAACTTTTAAAAAAGTATCCAGAAAGCGTCTATACAGAAAGTTTGTTAAGGATTTTAGGAATAGTTTTTAGAGTATATAATAGTCCTAGTACGAAAGAAGGTCGTGATAGAATGCAAAATGAAGCAAGACAGGTAGTTGATTATATAAAAGGGAATTTCGGAAAAATAAAGAAGTTAAGAGGAGATAAAAACACGAAAAGGATAGAAAAAAATGCGATGTGGAGTATAATCCATGGTGAAGAAATGCTTGGAACTCCTAAAGAAGAAGTCAAAAATATCGTTAATAAATTGAATACTCCCATTGATAAAGAAATGCAGGAGTTTTTCGAGAAAAAACCAGACACTAAAAAAAACTAAACATTAAGATTTGGGAGAGGATAAAGGAAATTTTTGTTAGGGTGTTTAAATAATTGTAACTATAATGATTATATATATTATTATTTCTTGTGAAGATGGTAACCATTTTTATTGCTAACACTTTTTACGATACGATTCTACTTAGACTATTATCGTTTCAGAAAATCGAATCTATAAACTGGGGTTCGATTATACCTATGATTCTATCTATAATTATAGCTGCTAGTGTCGCAATTGCTACTTGGCTAATTTGGAGACAAACCGTGAAGGCGCTTAATCATGATATCCAAGACAGGAAACTACTTTCGACTCCTCATTTGAATTTCTGTATACACCTTGACAGAACACAAAGTCCCATAGGTATTGAAATTAGAAATCAAGGTGTAGGTCCTGCGATAATAAAAAATATTGAGATAAAAGTACATAATATCCAAGTTGACACAAAACATCAATCTTATATGCAAAGAGTCGTAAACGCCATGGAATCGTCAGGGAAGTATACTTTTTCTGTTTTTAGTCCTCGAATTGGGACCTACATGCCTGTCGGGTCCAGCGAATGGATGATTAAATATGATTTTGAAGTTTTGTCAAATGATGTCTATCAAACATTTAAAGATTTACTATCGCAAATGGAAATAAAGATAACCTATGAATCAGTTTATGAAGAAGAAAAAGTCGCCGAACTGGATAAGTTAACTAATTAGAAAATATGAAGAATAACTGGGATAAAGAGGATAAATGTTATTTTTATTATTAATCTTTTCTCAACTTGAAATTAATCTACACGCGAATAAAGATACTTTTTTACTTGGTGAAGATATTTTTGTAAGATGGGAAATCGTTAATAACGGAAAAGAGGTAGAATATTATGAGCGGAATGTTGAGCATATTAAATTAACTAATGATGTATTCCTTTGGGATTTTGAGGGCAGAGAAGTACCCCATGGGGGAATTAGTGGAATGCGGCTTCCAACAGATTATATACTTCCGGTAGATACAATTAAACCCGGAGATACTGTAAAATTCCGGGAACAGAACCTTATAGGAGTATTTGGATCTTTAGAGTTTGCAAAAATAGGTTTTGCTAATAGTTATTTTCAACCGGGCAATTATTTTCTTTCTTTATTTTATTATAAAGGGAAGGATTGGTCTGAAAAAATTTACTCAGATACTTTATTGTTTTGTGTGGTAGAGCCAACCGGATTGGAAAAAGCGGCATGGGAGTTGTACAAAGAATTTAAAGCAGAGCGATATCGTATGAGAGATGATAAGATGGTAGAATTTGGATATGAGCTGCTAAAGGGATATGCTAAAAGTGAATATATTGAGGGATTGATTAATGACTTAACCATTTGTTACAAGGTTTCTGTAGAGTACGAAGACTCAAGAGAAAAAATGGCTCCTACTACTAGGAAAATAGTTGATTATCTTGAGCAAAATGTTGGAAAATTCCAGGGGAAAGAAAGAGTTTTAAAAGAAACTGTAAATTGTATCACCCACGGTGAACTAATGCTCGGTACTCCTAAAGAAGAAATAAAAACTAAAGTTCTTCAGATGAAACTTCCAGTCTCTGAAGATGTTATGGAGGTTTTAGAAATCAAATCCGAAGAAATCAATACTACTATAAAAATTGAAAATTAATATTTGGGAGAAAGTAAGGAAATTTTTGTTCGGGTTTTGAAATAAATTCAGTTAATTATTTTTTCTCAGTAGTTCAATTTGGGGGGGAGATGGGATTCTATATTCTAACTCCTAACTTCCAACTCCTGATTTCTTTCTTGACATCCTGAGCTTTTAAACTTATAATCAAATCCAAAGTGAATAGAATAAATTTTGCAATGTTCCGAAAAATCTTTTTCTCGATAAAAACAATGTCTGTACTTGTTATAGGGCTTATTGTGAGTATAGCAACTGCCACTTTTCTCGAGCGGACATATGGTAGTTATTTAGCAAGTGTTTGGGTTTATGAAGCTTTTTGGTTTGAAATTTTGTTTGTATGGGTTTCGGTTGCGCTTTTTGTAAATCTTATTCGCTCCAAATTGTGGCATAAGAGAAAATGGGATATTTTTTTATACCCTTTTGCTTTTTTTATCATTTTATCGGGAGTAATATTGACTCGACATTTTACAATAGATGGTTACCTTGCCCTTCGCGAAGGACAGTCATCTAACCAATTCGTGGACAAGCCGTTTCAATTACCATTTTCCCTGTACCTTTCGGATTTCAGCATCGAGAGATATGAGAATTCAGAAGAACCCTCTCAGTTTAGAAGTAATGTTGTAATTAAGGACCCTAAACATAATATTGAAAAACCTTATTCTATTTATATGAATCATATTCTTAAGTATAGAGGCTACCGTTTTTATCAGTATTCTTTTGACGATGATGAAAAAGGATCAATTCTTTTTGTCTCTCGTGATCCCGGAATACCTGTGGCTTACGCGGGTTTTCTGCTTCTCATCGGAGTGATAGCACTGGCGTTTTTTCATCCGAAAGGCCGAATTCGTGAGATTGAAACTGAGACTCTGAAATCCGAAGGAAGTCGTTTCAATGTGATTCTTTTATGCATTATGGGGATAATATTCCTCGGTTCGTTAGCTTTTCACCTCAAAATAGAGGAGTTCTACAACCATTTTCGTATTTTACCGTGGTTGGGAAAATGGTTTGTACTGTTGCCTTTAGTTTTTTTATTAATGAGTGTAATTCGATTTGCGTTTAAAGATCGCTTTGAAAAAATATTTACTACTTTTACAAAAATCTTTAAGTGGGCAGTATTGCTCGGATTTTTACTATTTACCATAGGTGTGGTAATTCGCTGGGTTTTTATGGATTATGCCTCATGGAGTATGAAATACGAGTGCATGGTGCTTGCAGGGTGGGCAAGCCTTTTGGCGGGTGTTGTGCTGTCCCGTCATTCTCGTTTACCAATGATATGCGGGAGCATACTTTCCGGGATCGTTTTAATTGTATCCCATTTGCCTTCTATATATGGTACTGCTTCTGCTTTGCCGCCTGTTTTGAGATCCAGATGGTTTCTTCTTCACGTATCTACTGCAATTGCCAGTTATGGTTTTTTCGCTGTAGGGACTACTATAGCCCTTTTAAGTCTTTTAGCACTGGTGTTTCCGATTTCCCTGAAAAAAGATCATATCCTGCGCGGAATTATCACCTGGAGCAAAATCACAGAACAGTCACTCTGGATAGGTCTTCTTCTTCTCGCTATAGGGAGTATATTAGGGGCGATATGGGCTAATGAGACCTGGGGTCGATATTGGGGATGGGATCCCAAGGAATCATGGTCCTTGATCGTTATTCTTTCTTACGCGTTGGTGCTTAATCTTCGCTTCGTTGTTAGCAATTGGCGGTACTGGTTCAATATCCTGGCATTTCCTGCTTTCGGGACTATGTTGATGACGTATTTCGGAGTAAACCGGTTTTTTTCAGGAATGCATACTTACAGCGGAGAAACAGGAAGCCAATTTTCCTTAATTATCTTTTGGATAGTTGGGGGATGGGTCGCTTTATCGCTTATTGCGTATAGAAACCGCAAGCGAATTTGAAAGAAATTATCTTTGAGTTACAAACGCTGCGTCTAATTCAAATAAAAGTTCGTCCCAACATACATCTGCTACCAAATACACTGCAGGAATATTGGAGATTCCGAGAGATTTTGCGGTTTCTTGGTATGAAGAAAAATCACTTTTATTCTTCAGGAATACCGTGGCTTCGCAAAGGTTAGAAAAAGAAGCCCTTTCCGGATGAATGAGCGAATTTACTACTTCTACTGTATGTTTTACTTGAGCGCTTAAGTTTCCTGTGTGGACAGTCTCTCCTTCTTCATTAAGGGAAGCCGTCCCTGAAACAAAAAGCCATTGTTCCTCGGGTTCTACTAACTTCATGGCCCGGGCAAATGCGGAGCCATATCGATAGGGTGAATGTTGCATGTTCCCATAAAGGGGTTCGATTTGTATTCCGGTATTGGATCTATTAGTAATTGCTAAAAGATCCATAATTGTGGCGGAGTTGTACGAATTTCTTCCTTCAATACCTGTACTGGCAGGTAGGAAAATATCTTCAGCATGACTGAGGTCTCCTTTATGAAGTAATCCGAATTCTATTAACGGGGTCAGACCTTGAAATGTGAAAAGGTTTTGTTCTTCTTATTCTTGGTTTCCTAATTTTTTTATCCGGTTTGTCGTCTATATTCTTGTTGACTACTCGTTAGTTTTTATTAACTGTTAC
>Ga0307434_1000214_pt1 | contig 50536 bp, 33 predicted proteins | sample SalMarWE160220MG_FD_202156 | JGI IMG/M metagenome (GOLD analysis project Ga0307434, IMG submission 202156) | Salt marsh sediment microbial communities from the Plum Island Ecosystem LTER, Massachusetts, United States - WE1603-220 | ecosystem: Environmental > Aquatic > Marine > Intertidal zone >... | reverse complement strand
TTTTGTTTGATTAGTTTTGCTGGCATGGGGCACACTCCTTTGAAAACAGTCTGAATCCATACCACAATTATCGGACAAAAACCGGGAACCTCTTGAATTTATGACAGTATACTACGCGAGCACCCAAATTTAGTGCGTTTGGAGCAAGGAAAACAAAGCCAATTCAAAGCCAATTTTATGCTAAGAATCGCCCGAAAAGGGGTAGGAAGAAGAAAGGAAATACCCGATGCGCGGCGCAGAGACAGGTACGTCATGCCGCAAGGACGCCGACCGCCGCTCAGCAACATCCAATAAATGAGAGGTTATCCACCACTACCACCAACCCAGCCTGAGTCTACATTGTATATGAAATTGCCTCTCAGGCGGGTACTGATATACACACAATCACCATCATCAACATTGATGGCAAAAACAGCTTCCACCTTCTTGCCTATCTTGATTTGCACTGCTCCTGATTCAGCAAGTCCGTTACGCAGACCCGTTCCGTATTCCAGAATCTGCTCATCTGAAAAGCCTGCGCGCCTCATTACAACAACAACGTCATCGGAGCTAAGAGCAAGTACGTTCCGGTTGCTCAAAGGTATGACCCGAATCCCTGTACTGCGCACACAACCAACTACGCCAAAAACCAGAAGCGCCAGCAGCAATAGCATAATCGTCACGCTACTGTTTCTTGAGTTGTACTTGATTGGCTTCACAGCGTTTGTCTCCATCTTAAGATGTTTCTTATCGTTACTAACGTAATAGACTTTCTCGAAGTCTCGCTTTAAAATCATTTCCTGCTGGTCGAATTGGAGTCGGCATATCAGACGGCTGGGTAAATTCAACTGTCTGCCCTGTTCTTGATACTAAACGTGCCGTGACGAAGACAGCGATCTCTCGTGTCGAATTTTGGTTGTTACTACTCTTAAATAACGAACCGATCAGTGGGATACTGCTGAGACCCGGAACTCGCCTTATGTCCTTACGAGTTCGATTCTCCGTCAGGCCGGCCAGTGCAACCGTTCCGCCGTCTTTAATAGTAACGTTATTTTCCGCTTTTCGCCGGGTAACAACGGGTAGATCGCTTCCTGCACCTCGCGGGATACTGTCACTGACCTCAACGGCTACTTGCAGTGTAATGTCATTATTATCCCCGAGGTGGGGTGTAATAGTCAAAATTGTTCCGGACTTAATTTCCTGCAGTTCAGTACGCGTATAGAAGCTGCCTGCGAGATCCGGTGAGGTCAGCATATAGTATTCTTCAGTCGAGACTTCGATTTTTGACTCCTTACCATCCTGGGCCATCACCTGAGGCTTGGTCAATATGGTTGCTTCGCCATTCTGAGCAAGGAGGTTCAGCGTTAACTCCAGCGCATTGGTGAATAGTGCATCGGGCGTATAACCCATTTGGATACTCCAAGGCCCTTCGCTGCTAAAATCGGTATCTGGGTCCCCTTGCCCCATATGGCTTGATTTGAACGTCCCGGCCTGAATCTTAGGCCAACCCCACTCGACGCCCAGGTTCAGCAAGTCACCCTTTTCCATGACGACAACGCGTGCTTCCAGCAGAATTTGGGAGAGCGGTTGGTCGATCTGTTTCAAGTCTGCGACGATACGATTCATCAAAGCTGGCGGTGCCGTAACTACAACCGTATAAGTATCGGCTCCAGTCGTCGGCCCGATTTCAGCCTGGGCATACTCCCTGAAAGGAGTGGCTAAAAGCCCTACTGCCGCCTCGGATGAGATGTAGTTCATTCTCAGTCGACGTGTTTCGCTCACAATCGGAAACATCGGGTTGTCTTTAATACTTCCTGAGCAAACCAGGTAATAATACGGCGTCTTCTTTACAACATAAGAAGTGCCGGCCAGGACTATATCGAGGGCTGTGTCGAGAGGCATATCCTGGAGGTCGGCTGTTATCATCCCGGTAACAGTCTCATCAGGAATAATGGAAATACCGGCCTGAGTGGCAATGACAGGCAGCACCTCTGTCACAAGATCGTTATCAACAAAAGTATTGGAAATAAGCGGCCCTCCAGATCCGACTGGGATATCCCCTCTCGCCGAGGTCGTTGGGGCTTGCCCTGGTCCAGACCGCTGGTCCAGGAGTTGTGCCAGTTGTTTTCGCATCGTTTCAATATCCTGCTCCAAAGCTGTCTTCGGCGCTTCAGCCTCTGTGGGAGACGTCGGCGTAGTAGGTATCGGCGTCGTTGGTGTCGGGATAGTCGGCGTCGGCGTAGTAGGCGTCGGAGTAGTCGGCATCGGGGTAGTCGGCGTCGGGATGGTAGGTGTCGGAGTCGTCGGCGCCGGAGTCGTCCTCATCAATACAGGGTCGCCGCTCATCATATCTGAGGTAATATTCGTATAGGTCTGGCTGGGTGGATTGAACCGAAGACCTTCTTTTGTTGGAATGATCTCACCAGTCCAGCCATAGGGCACCTTGACACCGAACTTGCCCTTGGCATCGGTAGTAGTCGTATCAACCGTGCCTTCGGCATTACTTGCTGTAATCGTAATGCCTGGAATTGGTGGTTTCAGCGTATCTGTGATGGTAAACGTTCGCACTATCCCAGTGAAGTTCTGCTTTTGATCGCTGGTAACAATGGAGTATTGTTTACTAGTAGGGCTGAAAGTATAGCCATCCCTTGTCGGCATTATTTTGCCTCTCCAGCCGTGATCCACTAACACTTCGTACTCACCATCAGCGCTGGTTGTAGCGGAACCGCTGCTATCCGCTATGATATATACATCTGCAATGGGCTGTCCCTTTTGAGAGAGTATTTTACCGGAGATCGTACGCTTCTGTATTGTCGGCGTAAAGCCCTGATTAGTTTGTTCGCCTACAATATTGTCGAATTGTATATTAGACGGATCGAAATCGTAACCAACTTTCGTCGGTGTAATCGTACCGTTCCAACCGTAATTAACAGTGGCGCTGTAATTACCGCTCGGATCGCTGACAACAGCTCTACCTGGAAAACCTTTAATTGTTACACCCTGCACCATAGTAGAACCGGAAATCGTATAGGTAATCCGTTTCGCCGTGTAGTTCTGATTTGTCATGTCTTTGGTAACGGCAACATACGGTTTAGTTTCGGGTGTAAAAGTATAACCCTCTATCATCGGCGTAACCGTATCGCTCCAACCATAGTCTACTGTGACACTATAACTACCATCCTTGCCGGTAATGGGATTTTCCGGCAGGCCGTTCATTACCACACCTTCCATTCTCGTCGTTCCGGAAATAGTTATAGTAATCGTTGCTGCACTGTAATTCTCATTTAGTCGATCACTATTAACTTTAGTGTAGATCGTGCTGGCCGGTGTAAAGGTGTAGCCGCCCAAAGTCGGTTCAACCGTTTTGCTGAATCCATATTCAACAGTGGCACTATAATATCCGTTCTCATCAGTAGTAGGATCGCCCGGCAGGCCCTTCATTTGGACACCTTGCATACCGGCTGTACCGGAAATTACATAAGTCAACGCTTCCGCTAAATAATCCTGACTGGACTGAGTCTCGGTAACGTTGGAATAATCCGTGTAAGCCGGGTTGAACTCGTAACCCTCCTTCTTCGGCGTAACCGTACCTTCCCAGCCATACTTAACTTTGACACTGTAATTACCACCCTGTCTAGAGACAGGATTATCCGGCAGCCCCTCCATGACGACGCCCTCGACTCCAACTGAGCCGGCAATTAGCAACATCATGGGTTCGGCCGTATAGTCCTGGTTCGTCTGGTTACTCTTGATTGGAGCATATTCCCTTTTCGACGGTTTGAACTCATAACCTTCTTTTATCGGAGTAACCGGACTTTGCCAGCCATGTGGGACAGTGGCGCTATATGTGCCGTCGCTGCCGGTGATAGGATTATCCGGCAGACCATTCATTTCCACACCCTCCATACCGAGCTTGCCAGAGATAGTATAAGTGATCTCCGTCGGAGTGTAGTCCTCATTACTCATATCACCGGTCACTTTGGAATAGATCTTGCTCGCTGGTGTGAATTCATACCCCTCCAAAACCGGCGTAACAGTGCCTTTCCAGGCATAGTCAACAATCGCACTGTAATAGCCGTTCTGATCGGTTACAACCGTCGGGCCCGGCAGACCTTTCATCGTTACCCCACTTATCCCCGCTGATCCGGAGATAGTATATTGTATTGTGGTCACTTCGAACGCCTGGACACTAATATCCAGAACGCAAAACAGAACGATAAAAAGGACTATCGCACCGCCCGATAATAATCTACGGATTTTTTTCCTCGCCATAAGTCAACGTCCCTTTCTCTCGCCATTAACTGGCAATCTTACAGCTCTTTTGCCTTGTATCGGCAATCCAGCTTCTTTCTTTATCAAAAAATCAATTTGCAGGTTTATTTCCATTGAACCTCTATCAGATCACTAAGTTCTTCTTCGACTCCCAGGATTTGAACGATTCTCCGATCTCCCTCGATGGAGACCCGTACAGCCATCTGCTTAGGAGCCCATAGACCCGGAGCATATTCTATTGCTGCCGCAAGAGCGTATACATCAGCAGGAACATATGAAAGGTCCAAAACTCCGGAGAAATCCCTTTTTTCAAAAGGCAGCATAAGATTCGGATTACCCATCATGAATGTGCTTACTCTAAATATTCCATTAGGCATTGTCAATCCAGCTTTAACCCTGATAGGAACAAAGTGTATCATTCCGAAATTACCGAATCTTGCTACAACAAGATAATTTGACTCACCTAAATCCTGGAGAGTTAGCTTCAATGCCACGGCTGCAGGTTCGGTCTCAACAAGTTTGTTTTTAACACAGATGTTCGTAGTTGTTACGCCGGCTTTCCGGCCATCCGGATATGTAGCCCACAGAGCCAAAAGCGAATAATAGCAGGGATGTATTGCTGCAGTTTCCGGCATTGTATTAACAACACGTAACGTTTGTACTCCTCCCTCACCGCGGAGAGTAAATTGCTCTGGTATTACTTGAATCCACCCTGTGCAGTCCAAGTCTTCTCCCTTCACTTCACCCATAGCATTGGATTGAAGGATACTCGGCAATCCCATAGCTGTCTGTACATTGATGGTTTCATTGGAAGCGTTAATGACTTTTATTGTCGATGTTCGGGTTGCTCCCGGCAGACCTTCCATGGTAAGATCTATAGGATCCAGGTCAACTGGCGCATCTTCCGCAATCCCGGTAATACTCGTGTCACCGACAAAATCTATCTCCTTTTCAATCTTCTTTGTACGTCTGCCGTCAACGAAGAGATATCCGGCTGCTTTGTATTTCCCACTGGGAAGAGGCTTACGTATATTCTCTTTTAACTTCAATTTAGCTCCCGGGATAATACTTTTTTCCTGGAAATCTGTAGTTGTAATTACACGCCAGTGTCCATCCGTGAAAGACCATATTCTTACAGCAGGCTTTATCCGGGAAAATGTACCGCCATCATTTTGAATGTCCATTGTAACCATCGATCTTGCAGGATACTGTCCACTTGCTTTAATGAATTCCAATCCGATATCAGTGGCCTGCACTCTGGGCCGCATCGGCCTATCTTGTATCTCAACGATAACGGGAACGACAAATCGCAAAACAACAGAAACATCTCCCACACCTTGCATGGGGCTTGTCGTAACGATGATTGCGGCACCATAGAATCCACGGGTACCACGCTCAACCCTCAACGTTACTTCTATAGGAACTAATCCATAAGGAGCCAGCTCAAAAGTGTTGGGGCTCAAGCTTATCCAATCCTTGCACGAAGACAGCTTTGATATATCAAAACCAAAGTACGGCGAGTTGGGATCGGTAAAGTTATTAGGTTCAATAATATCCCACGATCCATCTTCCATCTGGCTCAGCTCGACTACCGACAAATAGATGTCGTGGACATCATTAGGATCGAAGCTTTGAACACGAATTGCCGATTTGATTAATTTACCGGGGGTGACTGCAAGCTCCAATTGCATTGGTTGGACTGTAAATTGGCCAAATGCAGGACTGGCAGACACTAAAAAAGCTACTCCAATTGCGATAATCCAAATCAATCCGGCCCTGTCAACAATGCGGTTTGCTCCGGATTGGCGGGGCTTGTTATTATCGCTCTTGTTCGTATTGTTATTCAAACAGGCATCCATTCTGTTAATTCTGTCACGCATTCAAAGCCTCCACAATCAAACAAAATAACATATTACAATACCAACTTGTCCAAAACTCTGAGAGTTCGCCGTACAACTGACATACGCCTGTGACAAGTGTATGCATCCATATTTGTTATTTATTACATACTTTTGTGGTTGATTTCCTCGATTTTACACTAATATTTACGCTTTTACCTTTTCGGCAATTTGATGTCCTTACTTTTTATAATTCCTCATCAATCCTAATAAAGCCCGCATCCCCTTAATCCAATCCCTTCTTGACTGCTTAAAGTCTTGCTTCTAATATCTCATAAAGGCATGTATAACTAATTTATGTACACCCAGTACAAGATATTACCAATTTTACCAATTTTACTTGCTTGTGTCAAGCTTAAAGTGCTCATATTGCCCACTTTAATGCACTGATGCAAACAATTTAGTTCACTATAAAAAATATTAGAATAGCATACAAAAAGACCATTATTATCGCCCTGAAAACTTTGTATTCGCCCCATAAGCCCATAACGGCACAGGCAAAAAATCATTTTTCATCCCTTTTTGGAAAACCTTCTCGGAATGGATGTCGAAGAAAAAATGACAAACTGTGTCACATTCCTGCAAAAAGCTTATAACTACTACCACTCTCACACCTATCATGTTGAGATATAAAAATTTAGGGAGGGATGAAATAATCATCCCTCCCTATTCGATTCACATACTCTTTTTTAAAAAGAGTTTGTCCTATGTGCTCGGTTTTACCGTAACATTAACCGAACCAACAGTGACTTCATCACCTACTGCAGCTTTCCAGATCTGAGTAGACCAAGCCTTGACACAGAGTTTTACTGGATGGTATTCACCATCGCCGGGAACATAATCGCCTCCATCGTAGTAGGCACCCCAATGATCCCCAGTGATAATATCTCCTTCCTTGACTAAGCTGGCTCCCATTGTTACATTAAAGTTGGCTCTGACATCAAGGGATACACAGCCGAGATAACATGGGAATTTATTTGCATCCTGTCCGATATCGCCACAGCCAACCTGCGTAAGAAGGATTTTCTTATCTTTGCAGTCTAATACCTGTACATACATGCCCACTTGCATCTTTATGGGTATAGTACATATAGTAAGGGCTTTGTAACTAACCGTATAGGGCCAACGAAAGTCTACTGTTTCCTTGCCGTCTACTTTTACTGCGGCGCTATCATCGATGGTCCCGGTGGGGAAATACCACTCGGTGAGGGCTGCATGCGCCGAAGTTGCCAGTAAAGCTACTACTGCAATTGCAATCAAAGTTCTTTTTATCATTTTCATTTCCCTCTCTTAACTTATGCCCCGTAAAAGCTGATTTTAGCTTCCGGAGCTAATGAAGGTTTTTTCCGCCCAGGATATTTACACACCTGAGCCACAAAATCAGCGGATTAAATCACCGACTCTGGCAAACATGCCCGCTTTACTGCCGAGCCGGGGCCTTATGAGGTTTACGATTTCGAATCTCCGATATTCAATCTTCGTTTCTTCAATCGTTCTTCCGCCTTAAAACTAGGCCAGCTTTTTTCGGCGTTTCGCAAACAATTCCATGCTTGCGACTTATCAGTTTTTCACTACCTCACACACCTCCTTTCTCCCACATCCTTTACTAAGGAAGGGGGTTCTTCAGTTTGGACAAAACATCTATCCACAATCCTGGGCATATATAATGACTTTGTTTCCTAAACTTAATCCTTCTCTTTCTTGCATCACCAACTCTCAAACTAAGCCGGTGGCATTATCGTTAGCATAAGTGTTCCCGTGTATTCACCTGCAGGATCTAAGAATTGAGCTTGCACTCTTAAATCCAACACAATATTATGAGAGCCTATTGTCGGCTTCGATATCGCTACCGGCCTTGCCATCGTAACAAATCCACTTGTTGCCGATGTCTTTACAAAAATACGCTTAGGCGATATCGACCCTCCTTGACGGCGTTTGAGCTTGGTCGTGGAGATCATAATTGGACCATGCATGCAGTTCGAATCCACCCTTACTGTTAATGCTGCCGGCACATCATAGGTGCCAGTGAATAATGAAGCAATCCCGAGGTCAAGCTTATCCGGTGTAGTGGATACGTTGACAAACGGCTTATTGGTTTGTTCAGCCTCGGCAAATCCCGCCAGCCCAAACAATCCCACTGCTAATGCCCATGTTATGACTAATCTTTTCATTGTTGTCCCCCCACCCAAAAAAACTTTTTCCGACAATAATCTCTTGCTGCAAACTTACTACAGCCTCGTTTTACTGCCTGTTTTGACAATCCGTTGGTTTAAGAAAATCCGTTTTCGATCTTATCCTCTCGACCCCTTATCCGTCAGGGCCGATAGTACCGAGCGATGTTAGCTGCTCAGCATTCCCTGGCTACTTAGCCCAGCTTAACCAGTAAGATCAGAATGGAGATGGTATACGGGTTGGATAGTTTCATTCCTTTTCATCATCATCCTCATCGTTACTCTCCTCACTTCCGGTCTAGCACTAAAATATAGCACTGTCAAAGCAAAGTCCTGCTATCAAAGTAACGCAACTTACACAAGCATTCCTTCTGCTCTTTAATCAAGTTTACCTGTTTTCTTATTCTGTGTCAATGGTAAAATCAATAAAATATTTAATTTTTTCACCCTTCACTATTATTGCCATTTTACCCACTATTCCAACAAATGTCAATGGCTAAATCCAAAAAATGACTATTTGCAATTATTTATTTTATCACATACTCCCTATTTTATCACATTTGACTGGAACATTAATAGCTAAATCCTCATTTATTAACCATTTTATGAAATGTTCTAGATTCCAAATTGCTTACAGGCCTATTCTACTCTGCTATTCAATCAACCCCAAGGCTCACATAAACCTTTACGGTAAAAGGAGATAGGCAACATATATTTAGACTTAATTATGTTTCGATAGCCAATAGAACTCATGTTATTTGTCAATATATATGATTAATTATGGGGGATACTATTTGTGATTAAATTATACAGCTAAGATATCAGAGCTAGCATGTCGAATCAATTGTTAATATTAAGTGAATAATCAATCCACTAAAAACACTAAAAAAACAAATAAAATTGTTATTATACCGATTCTGATTAATAAATGCGCTGAGCATATTTGGTAAAGCAAACTGATTTGACTGTTTTTTTATCAAGAGCAGCTTTCTGCCACGCGTCAACAGCAGCAAGGCGAAGAGCATCATAATCGGCGTAAATCCTGTTGGCCCAATAATGGCTTCGCAGGTAGTGCCAAAGGTTCTCAACAGGATTGATGGAGACGGATGAACGATGGCTCACTGGAAAACGATATCTGAATATGAACACAGGAGTGAACGACTGAACCGCCTATGCAAAATGAAAAAATTTACAGACAACTTCTTGCGTAGCCAAAACGCTCAAGGGCAACAACACACAGGCTGCTGTTCGTCGTAGTCATCTGACTACGCGCCTAATACTGTTGCCAGGATATGCTCCACACGGCAGAAGGATGCTCTGTTTTTGAAATCACTCGGAGATAACGATATATACGCTGCCGTTCGTTTTAGTCATCTGACTACGCACCTAATACCGTTGCCGGGGTATACTACACGCAGCAGAAAGTCGCCCTGTTTTTTAAATTCACTCGGAGATATCAATATTTACGCTGCCGTTCGTTGTAGTCATCTGACTACGCGCCTAATACTGTTGCCGGGGTATACTACACACTGCAGGAGGATACTCTGTTCTTGAAACCACTCGGAGATAACGATATGAACGCTGCCGTTCGTCGTAGTCATCTGACTACGCGCCTGGTACCTCAAAATGACGGCTCTTGTTCTCATCTATTGTCGGAGCATTTAACCCGCAAAAAGAAACATGCTTCTTCATGAGATGATGTTGAAGTGGAAGGTGAAGCATGCTGTCTGAGCGGCGAGAGCATTTTTTGCCCATGCAGAGATTATCGTACCTTGCCAGCCAAAGCGTGCTTCATCCTGAAACCATACCTCTATTTTTCGGCTTGGATGTGCTGATTTGACTTTATCCAGCGTTTGGATGAAGTTTTTTAAAATTGCTGTTGTAACTGAGGATCGGCCTTTTCATGTTGCGGACGAGGGCAAAAGCACGAATATCCCAGTCGATGCAACAGGTCATATAATCCCTGCTGGGAATACAGAACACCAAATTCACGCTCCAGAATCCGCCTTATTGCAGGCCCGTTCAGAACCGAAACACCATCTTTTTTAGTAGGACCAGCCTCAATTCGTTTACAAAATCGAGGCTCGTCCCTGCGAGGCAATTTAGTCGGTTGTCCGGGACACGGCTTGTCTTTTAATCCATCGATTCGGTGTTTGTTATACTTACGAACCCACTGCTGAATGCTCCGGCGGGCGGCTCCTGTAATAGTCATGATTTGAGTGCAGCTTAATCCACTGGCTGCCAGATATACTCCGTGCATTCTCCGAGCAAGCCTTGCATCTTTTTCTTTGCGATAAAGCGTTTGCAACTCTTGGATTGTGTGATGATCTTTGATATTCATAGTAGCCTCCATGCTTAAAGATACTTTCAATTGACTACTATGAACTATGTTGGCGTTTATATGCTCAACGCATTAAATAATCGTAATACGTATCATACTACACACACCAATCTATTATCATCCAAACAGATTATTTCTGTTTGATCGGTTCATTTGTTAGGATTATGAAAAATCTGGACCCACTCAGCGGCCAAGAGAATCCTCTATGAGTCTATTGGCTTGATCGGTAAATTCCGAATCCATGTTATACGGGATGCTACTCGTAAGTGGTATGACTTTTAAGGATGCTCGCAGACAATATAGTTGTAATTCTGTTGGTTCACCTATGATTATGTCTATCCAGTTGTTTCTTAACGGTATAAGAATAAGCACCGGCGTATTCTTGCCAAACATATTAAAAAGAAAGCTGTTCCATAAAAGTATACTTTCGAGCATAGTATCCTGAGATGTGGGTATACGAAGTGAAGTAGACCTCAAGGCCATACTACTGGCATTATTAGTACGATGCCGTCCTACTTCACGTTCGATATGATATAATACACGGAATAAGCCTTCTTGATTTGGCCCCATCTCCGGATGCCGGGCAAGCCTTGCAATAGCATCCGGATACGCAATCACAGGAGATGGCGAGGTCTCAAATTGTTGAGCTAATTGTCGAAGCTCCTGCTTAACACTTTGAATAGCCATTCGGACATCAGTTGCGGAAGTAGTCGCAGCACAGGTAGCTTCTACCCTCTCTAATCGAGGCAAAACAATATCGAAGATCCACTTTATCGGCAATTTACCACATTGAACGCAGACCACAAAAGGATAACTTTTACGGCCTTTGCCATCCTGTGAAGACCACATGCGCCCTACAACCAGGTTTCCATTTATATACCAGAAAAAAACATGCTTGAATTCTTCAATAAGCTGATCCTCTTTGAGCTTATCCCAGCTTCCTGAATCGATGTTGCCGCCAATGCCCTGAATATAAAGTATACGTTTTACCGTAACAAAAACGTCCGTCTCGAAACCAATGTCATCGATATGATCATCCCAGCCGGGATGTTTACCGAACGCAGCTACAAAGATACCTTCAGAAGGATTATCTTGCCCCTTTGGATTAAAGCGTTTGAAAAACTTTTTAAAAGCAGCGTTCAAAACACATGTCTCCGTACGATTAACGCTTATCTTTCAATGACGGCCATTGATCCGGATCTGGAAAGCTGACCGGATATTTTTCGTCAATGTCCTTAAAGAATTCGAGCTGTAAAAATAACACTCCACCCAGGTCCTTTTCGCTTTTAACTTCAAGCTTAACGTACCCTTTTTTCCTTGCATCATGGTACTGATGAAGCATTCTCAAAGGAGCCCAGGGTTGTAGAAACTCTACACTCGTATGCTTTTCGGTGTCGGAAGGATACTGGTAAAATTCGATTTGCAGGGACGAACCAGGATACTTAAACATTCCAACGCTCATATTTTCACCCGAACGAGTGTTAAATCGTTCACTCTTTTGATCTCCCTGGACGAGCCTGAATTCTGTCAGGTAGTCAAGCAGCAGTTTTTCGTTCTGCCTCACAATTTTACGCTGCTCGTTCTGACCCAACAGGGTTATTTTACAATAAAACGGATCTTCAGCTTGAGGTAGAGATTTAAATACCTGTTCAATTCCTTCGAACCACTGCTTATAAGGTTCAGGCAGGACCATCCCGCGCAGGCGATTAAATTGCTCATCTATTTTATCTGATCCTGTCTTGGCACCGCCCCCTATCGTTCCCTGAGCAAAGACCTCCTGCAAACGAACGTTATTCAAACTTGACCAGGCTTCAATAAGTTCTTTTTGAGTCAAGTCAGTTTTGCTGTCCCGTTCTAAAGGAAACTTGCCTGCAAACTGTGTTCTCAGATTATCAAAGCCTTCTTTACCCTGATCCTGTACATTGCCGGACAGCATGCTTAGCAATTTTATCGTAAATTCAGTCCAATACATATCCGCAAATTCAGCCGACGATTCGTATGCAAAAGGCGCATAATCCTCAAGGTAATCGGCAGGGTTTAACCTCAACAACTGCATCCTGCTGGCCGTAAGATCATCACCTAATCCTCTCCAGTTTGTAAGCACCGCCCTGCATTCACTATAGAACTTGTCATATTTACGGCTGTCTCTAACTTTGTCCAAATTAGCGTCAAACAGCTTAATCCTCTGTTCACCTTCCGGAGCATACGGCCTTAGAGGCGTAACAGCATTTTCAAGGAGCACGCCAAGACCGCCGATCAGCTCATCGAATACATTTCTTACAATCAAGCTCTTAAATTCCTCCGAATCCCGCTCAACACTCCTTCTAATCACAGATTCAGGCATAGTACCGAGCCAGTATTCGAAATAGAGCTTCGGATATTCGGTATAAAGCTCGTTTGCGTCCATGAATTCTTTTTGAAGGCGTGCCTCTTTAGGTAGACGCTGTAACGTATCTCTCAGAGTCTTCCAGCCGCTAAGAACATTTTCTGCGACTTTCGGATCATAGCTGCGGTTTATCATGTCAGAAGGAATCAGGTCGGGCCAATTCCATTTTCCTTGTTTTGCTACGAAATCCCCAACCTCTTTAATGCTCTTGGGAGCCGACTGCAAGCTCGATTCGACAACAGAATACAACCCCCGTTGCCGAGGCAATTCAAGAGCAAGCCCGCAAATGTCGGCGGCTTGCTTAAAACGGTACACAGTGGGGCCGTAGGCTAATAGACCTCTAATACTATTGCGAGCCTCTTCCACTCCTTCGTTCACTTTTTGGATTGCCAACCGAACCTCATTAAGGGCATAAGGTTTGGTTTCCACAAATTGCTCATTGCACTTCGAATACATTTGAAAGCGCACTTCGTACAGCCGGTTCTCTTCCCGAACCGGAGCATAGAATCTTTCGTCTATCAGTTTCAACTCTTCTGCGAACTTACTATTGACCAATCTACCTGATATCTCACCATAAACTGCTTCAAGCTTTGTACGCGTTCGTCCAAGGAAATCGTTATTCATCGCCTTGTCCGTCCTGAGTTCGCTAAGCAAGAGTTGATAGTGGTCGTTTACATCCTGGAGCGTTTCCGTGGCAACGGTGGCCCAGAATTTTTCAAGCGATGGAGGATTGTTAAGACTTCCGCTGAAAGTCTGGATATTTTGCCTGGCAGCATCCAGACTTTTATAGTGCTTTTCCCAATCGGCCACGAATTTATTCCAACGATCATCTGCATAAGACTTATCCGATTCGGCGCCAAAGCGATCCTGCAGCGCCAAAATATTCTTTTCCGCGGCATCAAATTCTTCGAAAGCACCTCTTAGCTTCTCAATAGTATCAACTTGAGCGAAATTACGGCTACTCGTACCTACCTGGTTGGAGTCGCTCCAATATGCGTTAAAAAGAGTTATGCCACTGTCTATTGCAGTTTCCAAAAAATTAGGATCCGTTTTACTAAACACAGGCGAAAAGGCTTGCCCATAAATGAATTCTATCGGCTGATGAAGTTGTGCCTTGTCTTCATTGTACATTTGGATTCGTTTTGCAGAACCTTCCTCATCTTCCGTATCTTCGTTACCTCTGAAAATATATGCAAACATAGGATCTAAGAAAGCCTGGGCCGAATATTCACCTTCTTTGGCCAGGGGATTATCTGATTTTAGCCGGATTAACTGACACAATGCCCTGGTTTCAGGGTCCTCGCGCCTCCATTTGCCGTTCTCTTGATTATCCATTATCTGGCTGGAGGCCTCCAGGAATGGGCGAAGTATAGCCGTCTCGTAAATAACTGCCTGAGCCGTCTTTAATTTCTCCGATGTAATACCCTTTGTAAACTTCGCCGCGGGTGCGAAAATCCAGGGCACTCCTTTTTTCTCCCATTGATCCACTCTATCGGCAAGTCGTGCGGAGAAGCCGGATCGCGTAATATCATCCGGCATTTCGGGTACTCCCGCCCTGCCGATATACCGATAAACTTCCTTGCTTTCACGTTTTATCACTTGCAGTTGGCTTGCCTCTCTTGCGCCACTCGAAGCAAACAGTTTTGCCGGCACTTCAAAATACTCTTTCATATCACCGATGGAACGACGAAAGTGAATACTGGCGTAAAAGGTACTGAAGAGCAGTAAAACAACACTCGCGGCAGCCGAGATCATGACCACGGCCTTGCGGCGAAGATGCTGTTTCTTTGTATTAGTGGCATACGTAACGAGGCCTTTCTCGCGAAAGACCTTTTTAATAAAGAGGTCTCGCAGGAAGTATGCCCTGTCACGTTCCCATACCCTACCGTCCGGGAGGGTATCAACCGAAACCCCAAGCGATTCGGCGAGGTCTTCGTCTAAAGCTGAACCTTCCCGCATAGAAGATGTAAAATAAATGCCCCTGAAAAATAACGGTTTGCCGGACCACTGGCTGCCAACACTGAATATCAATTCCAGATACCGGGCCATTCGCGGTGCTATCTTCGCCAGACTTTGAGGAAATGCATACAACGTATCTGTTGTACGCATCTTCTCCATACCCGGCTCCTCGGATTCAGATACTATATCCTGCAGAAGTGCAAGTCTGCGCCGGAAAAGACGTTTCTGTATAGTCTTCAAATGCTGCTCGACGAAATCTGGATTGTATGGCTCATCGAGCGGGGCCGGGTTAGACCACCCAAGAATCTGATGCTGAAGCTGCGGATCATCGAGGTTGTCGAAGAAATCACGAAAACCATTGATCAGGTCGCTCTTTGTGACGACCACAAATACGGGAAAACGGACGTCCAGAACTCGCTGGATGGCGTCAAACTGCCGAGCAATTTTGGAGGCCTTCTGCTCGATCTCATCGGCGGTATCCTTGATGAGGCTATCAGCGGGTATTACGAGAAACACCCCGTTAACCGGGCAACGCGGCCGATACCTCTTAAGAAGCTTTAGGAATTCTTTCCATTCACCTGAACCGCCCGTTTCGACTTCTTCAAACATCAGTCGCCCGGCCGTATCGAGAATAACGGCATGATCCGTAAACCACCAGTTCATGTTAAGGGTACCGCCTGCCCCTTGAAACTGGTCCTGCAGGCCCGGCGGGAAACCAACGTTACAGTGACGAACGGCCTCTGTCTTGCCCGATCCCGGCTCACCCACAATCATATACCAGGGAAAGTTGTAGAGGCTTTTGCCGGCAGCTTGAAACTTCGTAATCCCCTCTTCGAATTTTTTCCTCAACTCATCCAGCCGGGCAAGGTGTGCTGCCTCGCTGATTCCCTGCGGTGCAGCCGAAGCATTATCGATAACGCCATGTTCCATCGGAGCGGCTTTTCGCTTTTTAAGCCACTTCAGGAGACGCCAGTAGAGTAGAAGAATCAGGGCAACAACGGCAAGTCCGATGAATATAATCCATAGCACCCTCGAGGGTACCAATAACAGCATCGCCCCCAAAATGCTGCCGCCTGCAATGACGGAAAGCCCAATCTTGAAAGGCGTTGGAAGATTCTTGTAAACTGAAATCCCAGGCACCATATTATTTACATATCCTCCAAACTAATTGGTGTTATTATTCGTCGGCTCAATAACAGAAGGCAATTTCTCCTGTCCTATAATCGTATCAAGGGACTTGCCCAGATCGTCAGAGGTCCATTTGAACAAACAAAAATACGCAATGGCCCAGATTACAATTAGAGCTATCAATGTTATCCCAATACCTACCAACTTTGCGCTCGGCGGCTCAACAAAATCACGCGTATCAACGTTTTTGTAAGCCTCCGGGCAAATGAAAGCCTTTTCATCGGCGTCCATCATGCCCGAAATACGAGCCGAGATTTTCGACATTATCCGCTGAATACTATCCGGCTGGCCCGTGTACACACCTGTAAATCCCAATCCTAAACACGTGTAAAATATTACCAGTCTTTGAGTCGCAGCGTCACTTCTTTCAGCCAGATCTACGTCCAGCAAATCGAAGAATTTCTCATCGCCCGCGAGTTCATTCCGCTCACGACCCAACTCATACCAGTCAGGAGCAAAGCTCAGACTGCTCTCTTTGATCATAAAGTCTATACAGAAAATAAGGGGCAATTCAACTTTTTCGTATTGAACAGTCAAATCGGCGCTGGTAGAAGCGTTTGCTTTTATCTCACTGAATACTCTTTTAATGTCGTTTCGCACCTGATCCATTTCCAGAGTGCAATCCATTCGTGCCGATCGACGCAGCCGACACACATATTGGAAGAGCGGCTCACACAATTCAAGTAGAGTCATTTACTGTGCCTCCGTATCAGGAACAGTCATATATAGCGTGATTTCAAAGTCAGAAGTCTCAACACCAGGCCACCGCACAGCGATCGTCTTCTCCTGCTGTATTCTCTCCCAGAGCCGGGCGCTTTCGCCGCGCATTACCCGAAAATAATGAAGGCCTACCTGGGCCGGCAGTTCAACCGGAGGATACAATTCCTGGGCAAGCTGCACGCCGAAGATTCGCTGATTTGCAAGACTTTGCGGCATCATTTTGAATTTGTCACGATCTAAAACAAGTTTAGCCAATTCCGAAGGATCCTGCTTTGTCTTGATAGCAAGAAAATATTCATTGGGTAACGATAATGCTTCATCAGTGAGTGTAGCGGCAAAGATTTTCTGCTCATGGTCTATAGTAAACGGTATCTTGAGATACCTGGCCCTTATAACGCCTTTGAGCAACCCACGAATACGAGTCGAAAGCTCATTAAAAGCAACTGCCAAATTGTCGTGATCGTACCCAACGACTTCATACTGGTCGCGGTCAGGACGTAAGGCGGCAAGTTCAGCAAGTAGCTGCCTCAGCATTAAATACATCTGGAAAGGTGCAACTCTGCTGGAGATACTAACAAGAGAACCAAGCTGAGAACTGAAGCGATTAAGCGTTCTAAGACGAAGCATTTGTTCGAATTGAACGCCTCGCATATTCTCAACACTAAAGCCCCCACGGTTAATTTGGACGACCAGTTCATTCCGACTGGCCATGACCTGGCTGGTTAAATCGTGAAGCAGATCTCTAAGTACGGATGAGCCGCCAACCACAAAACATGGGGGTATGTATGTCGGATCTCGCCGAGGCAACCCAATATCCTCGCCTGCGGCACGGGTGATTTTCAGCAAAGGCAACACTTCGAGGTCTGAGGGGTCGTCATTTTCAAGCAACAGCCTGGCGTTTATCTGACGGAGCTGGACCGGCTGCGGGTTTTCACCTGTATTTTCGTCCGTTTTTTCAATCTCAGTAACTATATATGTACGCTTGGCACGCCAATCCTGGTCATCGCCCTTTTCAATAACATTGCCACGTGAAGCGTACCATACCGGCACGCCAATACTTATAGTCAATGCTCCACTCGTAGACGCGAATGCCTGCTTTATGTCAAGCGAGGGGAGATTCGTATTGTCAGGAACGTTCAGTTCCAGTCCGCTCGGCATTATAATTCGGAGCCGGTCGAAGGAAACTCTCATATTTTCCAGTTGATCATCAGATATTTTCGCCTCCATCAGGCCATAGGGATAGCTCCAAAACATGCGAGACTGCCTTGTGAACTTATCGATAATATTTCTTTGCAAGACCTGAAGGTGATGAGGCTGGAGAAAGAGACCCTCACACCAATGAATTTCGCCTTCTATAGCCATACGGTACTCCCCTGTATTGACGTCACTGCCCCATTCCTTTCGTTAAAGATTCCACGTAATCAACGATAGCCTTTCTTATTTCCATTTCGATGGAGTCTTCATTTAACGTCTCGGCCAGTTCTTTATATTTTTTCCAGCATTTCACATCATGGCTGACAAAAACGCTTCCGGGCTCCATTTTCACCAAAGCTTCAATCTCTAACGGTGAAAACCTGGCGAGATGACGTTTCGCAAACTGGCCACCTGCACGGCTAACCGCACTGGTAATTGCCGCAATAAGTCGCTGCAACACTTTGAGATCATCATCAACCTGATTAACAGATACCTCGGCGTCGCTACTTAAAAACTGCCCTATTTTTTTCGTTAGAGCACCCTGCGGACGAACAGCAGACCGCGGTGACAGTTGACGCCAAGTGTTCCATACCAATGGTTCGAGTTTCAAAACAAAATCAATAAGTGTCGCATTGAGCTCGGAGATCTGGTCGGCAGTAATACTGCATTCATCGGCGACCTTAAATTTTTGCTTCAGTTTTTGATCCAATTCTATGGAATTGTCCTGCCGGGCTTTTTGTCTCAATCCAGCCTCTTGCAAGCTTTTATCGACAAAATTCTTTTGGTCGTCTGAAAGTGTCGGGGCTATTTCCAGGAAACTTCGAACTAAAAATTCGACATTTTTAAGCTCTGACTCATCAAATGTCGGAGGGCTTTCGACGGTCGTTTCTGTCGATATAGCCTGAGTAATAAAACTGCCAGCAGGAAACTTTTCTAATAATCTGCCCAGGAATTCATTACGCTCATCAGGCAAGACGCTCTTTAACGCCTTTTCAATCTCCTCGCAGAGATAGGCCGTTCTCGTCTGTTCACTCTCATCTGCAAAGTCAACTTGTATCAGACGAAGCCGATTTGCAGTCTCAAGTACGTGACTCTCCATCTTTTTCTTATCGTTTGCAGGCACGGTTCCTCTATAATCTTGAATTAAATAGTGTCATCCGTAAAATATTATTCTCGACATTCTCTCTTTTCTTGTCAACTTAAATATGATTAGAAATTATGTCTGGCTCGATAACCTATTGTTTAATCAAGTTGGAATAACTATTTTTATACATACTTAGAAAAACAAGAAATAGAATCTTAAGAAAACTAAATCAAAAACTAAGCGTTTATAAATTAATAAGACCTTATATTAAGAAAACAATTACATTAAAAAGTGGCCGCTGGTGGCCAGCTTGAATTTCCAAAACAAGCTATGTATCCAATGACCTCAGCACAAGATTATCGGCGTTCTTCCGGAACTTCCTGGAGCCAAGCCAACTCGACCATCCCAAATTTCCCATTTTACCCAGACATAACCTCGGAATCCTGGATGCCTTTAATATCAACTGAATCTCCCACAAAAATTCATCTCCTACATAATTCTTGACCCAAGCGATAAGACGTCGAATACTATCACTTCCCGGCAAAAAAGCCTGATATCTGGGCAAATCCATAGGCCCAAGTTTAATCCTGAATTTCTGCTGGCACTCCCAAAAACGGCTCCCTACAATCAACGTCGAACCCAATTTTGCGTTTTCGCAGGATGCCCCCAATTGGCAAAGATAGTTTTGAGGAAGATTTATCCACTGTCCGACAAACTGTTGTATGTCCGCCGGAACCTCAAAATAGTCCTTTAAAATCTCCCTCAATCCTTCAACATTCCTGGTCTGGCAAACAAGACGTCCGGAATAATGCAGCTTTGCAACGTCAGGCAAGGCGTCCCTGTTGCGAAAAGAATCATCACCAATTCCAAACAAACTGCTAATGTAAACCGCAAAACGGTCCTCATCTTTGCGATCATAGCTAACGCATTGCTGGTTACATGCCCAGGCACGATAGAAGAGCGATATCATTCGGTGATGAAAAATATCAAGAAAAACAGCAAGCGTTTTGTCTTTGTGATTTTGCAGCCGGTCATAAATATATTCAGTTATTACCAGCGGCATCGGACCACCCTGACCAAGAAGCCCTAAAAAATTTACTGTCATTTTAGCAGGATCTTCATCGGTAGCTTCACAATATGCTGAAATTGTCGAAGGTGCAAAAGCTAAAGAGACATTTTGGCAAAACCTGACCGGATCATTTTGGGGTCGACGTGAATTCCCAATCCGTGGCAGGTCAGAGTTGATACACTCAAGCCGCCGGACAGCCTGGAAAAAGTCAAAATCAAACGGCCTGTTCCGCAAATCTGCGGCTAAAGAATCGGCCGCAGTCCGTTCTTCATCGTCCATCGAACAATTTCTCCTCGCTCGAGCGTTCTAACTACTGTTTCAGTAAACGAATTAATCGAAACATATCTGGCAAAAAACTGTTCAAGAACAGCCCCAAGCAGAAAAACACCTGTTCCCTCAAATGCCGCCTCTTCAAGAGTTATAGTTATCTCTAAACCTCGCGCAAATGCAATAGAACCCGAGGTTGAGATTCTACGCGTGATCGGCCTGGAGCTTATGGATTTGAGGCCGTCAATTTGCTTGCTGATTTGCAATTCGCCCATGTCGCTATAAAGTCTTAAAATATCGCGAAGTGCCGATGAACCCTCACGTTCACTCGTATCGGTTAGCGAAAGATAATTTAGCGACAGGTGATTTATAATGCGCCATGCAAATTCACCTTCAGCGTGAGACGGCTTGGGCGAAGTTGGAGATCCGATGCATCGGATCGATGTACAAGGTACCGTTTTCTCCATCGTGAAATCGGAAGATCCAATTCCTATTGGTACATGCAAAGGCAAATCACGGTTGGTGCAAAGAGCCTCGACACCCAACTGTTTCACGTCAGCACTGAACGGGGCGGCATGGGGATCGACAAGAGAAATATAGACTTCGCTACCCGTGTAACTGCGTGACCTTCGAGCCTTCAAGCCTGCATTTTGAGTCTTCGGCATTGGGACGCGGTTTATTACGTAATAGCCGCTCGCCTCGCTGTCCCCGAAATCTTTTGCAAGATAAAAAGGCAGAAATTCCTCCAACTGGTCTGACCTGGCACCATAACCAATTACCTTGGTAAGCTTATAAACCTCAAAGTCGTGCGCCCTGGTCCTGTCCGGCACAACATGAAATTCGAAAAATTTGTCCGAAACGGGTATCCTATCCAAACGTTTTTCGAAGAGGTTTATAGCGGGAGCACAGAATAGTCCTAAATTATCAGCATTAATTGTGCCCTCAAGCTCGATTTTGGGCTCCCGGAATAAAACAATGATATCCAACATATTGTCATCGCAACGCCTGATTGCGTCACCCAAATTGGTAAGTTCCACGTACATAAATCGCTGAGGAAATGCAAAATACTCGTGTAAAAGTCGATATCCCTGAAAAGACATGGCATCGTATGGCAGGAGTTTTTGCTTGTTGTCGAAACCCACCCGCCTGATGCAGGAAGCATCAATGGTCTTTTGCCATCCTATGGGCCTGGTCGCCGGCTGTACTACTATTGCAGCAGCATTTGCAAAAAACTGCTCATACAAATGCATCGGGGTTTCGCCAACTCCCATTAAATGCAGATTCAGCGAATCTAATTTCAACTCGCTGAAGCGAAGTCCGGCCGTCGTTTGGATACGCAACCTGATCCCAGCTTTGACATTAGGTATATTGGGAATCTCAAGCGAGGCCAACTCGCGAGTATAGTAATCCGCCTGATTCAATTTAACCGGCCAGAGGGTAACGTCATGGGCGGTACGATACTCACATCTGGTTTGTTCCGACTTGCCCAGCATACTATTCAGCGAGGAATTCCGGGGAATTACAAAGCCTTCCGCGAGACCTTTCTCATCCGTTTCCGGATTGAACTGAACAGTACACATAGATGGTGTAGGCGCCAGATAGTGAGGGTAAATTGTCTCGACCAAAGACTGGCTGAATCTGGGAAATTCCGCGTTCAGCTTGAGTTGAACTCTCGCAGCGAGAAAAGCAAATCCTTCGAGCAGCCGCTCGACGAAGGGATCCTGACATGGCTGGAATTCATCCAGACCACCAAGGCGTCCCGCTATCTTAGGAAACTCCTTCGCAAATTCAGCCCCCGTTGCCCTAAGATGTGCCAACTCACGATTGTACAAGTCCAGCAAGCGCCTATCCATCCAGCTCGCCTTTCAATTTGTAATGGCCGGTTTCCAAATCTACTTCGGTTTTGACGAAAAGGCGATCCGGTAATGGTTGCGCCCAAAGTTCCGCTTCTATTTCGAATGAAATGCTACGGATATATTCCGAATCCAACGGAGAGACCATACGAACGGATAATGATCTTTGCGCGATTCTCGGCTCGAAACAAATGATGGCTTCCTTGACCTGTGATTCAATTTCAACCGGCTTGGTATTTAATATAGGTGTACCACATATATCGAGTATGCCGAAGTTCAGCACGGATCGTGCTGCTTCGCTGAACTCATATATGTTGTCGTGCAATGGGTGCCTCTTCGAATTTAAGAGCATCTCCAGGTCGCGAAGCACCGCATTTTTATATCTTTGCAGTGAAACTATGCGTCGGTCCCGGCTCTCCCTGCTCACCTCCGGCTCATCATCGGTGAGGCGGTCAAGCAGGCATGGTTGCAGACGATCCATCGGCGTAAGTTCAGCCATTATTCATCCCACCTTGTCAGTCTGATTCAGAGTAATCCAAATCTATTTGTCGTATCTGGAGCAGCGGGAAGTCATCCTCGTCGGTGGCAAACATACGTTGTCCCAAACCAAGGTGCACATCTCCGGGTTGTTCGATCCACTCGGTTTTGCGCGCGAGCCGAATAGCATTATCTTCGCTGGCTTCCGAGCCTGGATATCGCGTTGGCATCAGGCCAGTCGCTTCACCGCCGTTGACCCAGGTAAACTGGGCAGGAATCCAGACTGTATCTCGCAGGTCGGCGGGCTCCTCAATTCGGATACTTTTTATGGCTGTGAACGGCACCCAGTAGTATTTGCCGTCAATAATGGCCTCCAGCACCGGACCAAACCTGGAATCGGCATCTGATATCCATTTAAATGGCCGACCATTGATAGACCCAGGAATGGCCGGAGCCGCCTCATACGCACGATCTCGCAGGCTCTGAGACGCTTCGTATTTTCCTTCCGCTATCATTTGGTTGGCCTGGATCAGCCATGCAACCCACTCGTCCGGCTCACCGAAAACAAGCGGCGAGCGCTTACCGGCGAATATCTCAGCCCGGAACGCTTCGCAACTGATTGCCGTTCGGCAAACCTGAGCCATGAGCAAATTCAAGGCGTCAAGTTCTGCCGCTACGTTTAACTGGGTCAGAGCCCGCTGCCAATCTCCAAAGACAGCCATCAGTTGGAAAAGGAAAACACGAAGCTTGGCATTCGTAGGATCGTTGCGAATCTCACCTTCAAGGGCGGCCAATGCCTCATTTAGCTGGCCGGCCCGCAAAAACTCTTCCGTTTGCATAACGATAAACCTCCGTCACGGGCATTAGACACTCCTGCCGCGCAATATTAAAGCACAGAAAGCCGGCACACGGTAACTGGATGCCTGTTTGCTGATTACTAACCGCCCTTATTGTCAATCAGGCTCCAGAATTTCTCAACGTTACCCTTAGCTTCGCCCGTCTTGTGATCCGTCTGGATATAGTTCCATGTCAATTTGCCATAGTTGAAGGTCACCGATTCGGTAGGCAGGCCACCACCACCGCCGCCGACACTGACCGACGAGATTATCACATCCTCCATTTTATATTCCATGTATTTTTCCTTGTTGCCGGTGGCGCGGCAGAGCTCGATCACCACTTTCGGGACGTGCCTGCCTTCGCAGCAGAACAGATTAAGCGTGGGAGAAGCCTTATCCATCCCCTTAACAATGGAGATATCCTGGTGGGTACACCGCCCCCCGGTAGCCGCCCCACCCGTGCTTCGTTCACCTGCGGCCATCTGAGCAACACCGGAAGAGTATGACATTATCTCAATCCACTCTTTATGTTTTGCGTCGGTACTTTCCCCCGGGATTCCATCGATTTTCAAAAAACAATCACCTGCCATTTTGTCAACTCCTTATATATAAAATGTTTATCTGAGTTTCAGCGATCAACTTATCAATAAAAAACCATGTCAAGCGTATTGAATACTAAATCAGGCTCTATCCATTAACCACCCGTCTTGACTGAGGGCAGCTTCGATACCAGTCGCAGCGAAACGGACAGACCTTCGAGCTGGTAATGGGGTCTCAGGAAGAACTTTGCAGAGTAATACCCGGGATCTCCTTCAACATCATCCACAACAACTTCCGCTGCGGCCAGTGGATACTTGGCCTTAACTTCTTCCGAAGCACCGGGATCGCTTGTGACATATTGCGTTATCCACTGATTGAGCCATTTCGCCATATCGTCGCGCTCTTTGAAAGATCCGATCTTATCCCGCACAATGCACTTGAGAAAATGCGCGAACCGGCAAGTCGCAAACAGGTAAGGCAGCCTTGCGGCCAGCTTGGCATTGGCCGTTGCATCGGCATCCTCATATTCGGTTGGTTTTTGCAGTGACTGGGCGCCAATAAAGCATGCATAATCCTCATTCTTCCAGTGTGATAAAGGCATCATGCCATTCTTGGCCAGCTCCGCTTCCCGCCTGTCGGTGATTCCAATCTCTGTTGGGCACTTCATATCCACGCCACCGTCATCAGTTGGGAAGGTATGACAGGGCAGCCCCTCGACCATACCCCCGCTCTCAACACCACGGATACGTGCACACCAGCCAAACTCTTTGAAAGAACGGTTGATGTTGGCACCCATGGCATAAGCGGAATTCACCCAGAGATACTTGGAGTGGTCGCCGGCGGCACTTTCCTCTTCGAAATCAAACTCTTCGCAAGGACTTGTCTTGGACCCGTAGGGCAATCTGCCGAGAAATCGAGGCATTGTCAAGGCGATATACCTGGAATCATCGGACTCTCGCAGGGACCTCCAGGGGGCGTAGTCCGCTGTCTGGAAGATTTTCGTCAGGTCGCGGGGGTTGCTCAACTCATTCCAGGAATCCATATTCATCAGCGTCGGCGCAGCGGCAGAGATAAAAGGTGTGTGTGCAGCGGCTGCGATCTGGGCTACACCGTTGAGGATCTCAACGTCCGGCGGACTGTGATCAAAATGATAGTCGCCGATTAGACACCCGTAAGGTTCGCCGCCCGGTGAGCCATATTCTTCTTCGTAAAGCTTCTTGAAAAGCGGGCTTTGATCCCAGGCTGTACCTTTATATTTCTTGAGTGTCTTGGCTAAATCCTTCTTAGGCAGGTTAAGCACGCGTATCTTCAGCGTCTCGTCCGTTTCCGTGTTATTCACAAGGTGAGAAAGTCCCCGCCAGGCACTCTCGATCTTCTGGAAGTCCTCGTGGTGCATAATCTGATTGATCTGCTCGGATAGCTTGCGGTCTATCTCGGCTATAATGGACTCGATTGTCCTGACCGAATCGTCGGTAATGAGAGCTGTATCCGACAATGCCTGTTCGGCCAACGTTCGCACCGCCGAATTGATAGCTTCCTTGGCATGGTCTGACTTCGGTTTGAATTCTTTCTTGAGAAGACTATCGAACTCACTCGGTTCTATCGCTACAGTCTCTGCTGCCTGCGATTCTTGTTGATCTTTCATTTCTTCTGCCATGGGATTATTCCTCCTTGCCACTCTCGGTAGATTCAGCTTCAGGTTTCGGCGTCGAAGTCAGGGCGTTTAGCAGGGCCTTATCCTTCAGGGCTTTTGCTAACAGCTCTTCGGCACCACTCTTACCATCCATGTATGACAGCAGATTGGATAACTCCGTTCGGGCCTTCAACAATTTATTCAGGGCATCTACCTTTTGTGCCACTGCTGCCGGCGAGAAATCATCCATACTCTCAAAAGTAATATCAACGCTCATATTACCTTCACCGGTTAGTGTATTCGGCACCTGGAAGGCTACTCGCGGTTTCATTGCCTTGAGTCGCTCGTCGAAATTATCGACATCGATTTCAAGGAACTTTCGATCGGCTACGCCGGGAGGGGCCTCTGCCGGTTTGCCCGATAAATCAGCCATTACCCCCATTACAAACGGCAAATTGATCTTTTTCTCAGCACCATAAAGCTCCAGATCATATTCCACCTGGACTCGTGGCGCTCGATTGCGGCCTATGAATTTTTGACTACTTTTCTTTGCCATGCTCAGTCCTTTCTTAATAACAATGAACGCCGAAAAATATCGGTATTCTCAAACCCCCTGTCAAATATTTAGTTGATTCTGTCTAACTACTCTCTTCGCTCTCGGAATCGCTACTGCCGGCTCCACCTATCAACTGCACACGACTCATGGCATCCGGGCAGATATCAGCAATAACATCTGTAAAGTTCTTTGAAACAAGCCTTTGCGCTCTGCGCAGAAGCAGCGGTACCGGACTTGACGGTTCATTGCGATCGAAATACTGGCAGACCTTCTCGATAGCCAAAAGGGCTTCCTGGGGGGACTGAATCTCTCCTGCAAGAGATATTCCGCCTTGTTTGGCTTCGCCGCCGGTCGCAGCATCCACCGGAGCACCCTCTTCTGAAGCCTCGCCGTAACCGCGTTTTGCCAGATAGCCCTGAATGCACTTGTGGATATTTCCCAGAATCGACTGGAAATCACTGAGATCGGGCGTCTGCCCTTGAGCAGCATTTTTTGAGAAGACCGTAGTGATAGTAGCCAAATGTTCGATAGCTTCTTCTGTGATCTGGGATGCCGCCAGCAACTCGTCGGTTGCCGAATCCTGAAAAGCCGCATCAATTACCGACATGTTGGGGCCGGCGGTTCCCCCGTCACCCGGCACCGAAATCTCTCCTTTGGCGACCTGGATGTCTCTGAGGTTGAACCGGCCCATCTGAGGCGAATTACACAGAGGTACTTCAGCGAGCCGTTGCTTGAATTTCATCGGATCCTGAGGGCTCATCGTCTCCGGTGACAGCGATTGCAGAATATTAATCCGTTCTAAGGGATCGTTGTTATCTTCAGGGTCGAGTTTGGGGTAAAGATGCTCCCAAAAGCGATCCAGCAGTTCATGTAGTAAAGCCAGCCCATCACGCAGGCCGGCAAGGCCATCCATTTTCAAAGAGGCAAGCACAAGATACATTGCAACTCTGAGGTCTTTGGAACGTTGCAAAAACTCCAGACTTTTCTCGCGAACCTCCCGCCAGTTGGGCTCTTCTGACGTTTCCTCTACACCCTCTACTACGCCGCCCCCTGCTTTGGACCGCAACATGTCCTCCAGGGCAAGGAAAGAGGCGTCATAGGAAAGATCTTCCCCGCAAGGCGATTCCGGGCTTACTTCGGAAAGCAGGCTTTCAATATCAATTGCCATGGCACATCCCGTCAAACCAAAATCTTAAAGGGTTCGCCTTTGGTCTAAAGCGATATTGAAGCTATTTTTCCCACAAAAGACCAAAAACCGGATACACATCAAGTCCGCCATCATTTTCAGCGATACATTCCAAAAAAGCTGAAAGCTATAAGCCATAGCTCAACGGCGTCTTTTCTCTGGCGCACAGTAAGAAAGACCGAAAATCATGCTGGCCTTACCACTTCACTTACGTATTGCCTAAGCCTCTCTTACAATTTAGGCGCAATTCTATGCAAATCGGAATATTCTGTCAAGTTCCTTAAAAAAAAATAAAAAATAAAAAATTCCGGCTGCCTGTTAAGTTTCCGAAGGATCCAGCTAATACTCCGCACAATTGGGGCAAGTGTTTCCGGCAGGACAAAACCGCGGCGGACGCCGGCCTTAATCATCCACTGAAACCGCCGAATACAGGTAAATGGGAGTAAATAGTCAAGGAATTAAACCGGAATTGTGCAAAATTCATCTTGACTTTGCCCGGCACTCGACCAGAATGGAGGATATGTTGGCTTAAGTGTGTCACTTGAGGACATCCAGGTGAGAAGTCTTGATCGGCATCAGGCGGATAAACTAACTCTCACAAACCATGTTTCAACCCGCATAGTGGCATATTTACATAGCAAGCGTGCCTGAGAACCTCGGGCCAATCAAGATATGCGATTTCTAAACTAATAACCAGAAGTGGTAAATACTCACAATGGAATTTTGAGGACATTAGGCAAGGTAAGTTTCGAGATGAAGGTTTTTGGCAGCATGAGCTCTTGAAAAACACCTTGGCAGCCCGATTGGCTGCGGGCATCCAACACTTTAGCGCCGGCACCAACAGCAAATGTGTCAATAGTGAGGACCAACCCGTTTAAGAAGGAAGTGAAATCAGAATAGGGCATAATCAGGAGATATAATGGCTCAGGGAAATAACAAGGCATATATGAGTAATCCGGAAAATTATCTAATGAATCATGACATTAACAGAAACCCAGGGCCAGGGTATGCAGTAGCGGCCGGCGGCGCTATTCCTATCCCGTCGCCTGGGCCATCGAACATAGATTTGGTTCCACCGCCGGGGCCGGGGCCGGCGGGTGTGGTTCAAATACAAGACTACAATTCTAATCAGCACGGATACGGGGCAAAACCAATAAGGGCATACTGGCTAGAAGCCAAACCTAACAAATCTATAAGAATAATCCTCGGGAATGCGGCGAATTACTTTTTTACGTATAATTTTACAGGATGTCTGTTCACCGCCTTCTTTGACAACCTCCATCAACTCTTTGTCGAGCACACGAATGATATAGCTCACGCAGGCCTCATAGCGGCTCGGTTGAAGGTCGTCAGCGCGATGAGCGTAAATGGACCCATCAGGGTCCTTACCCCTATACCCTGGCCGCCAGGACTACCCCTATCACCGCTCCACAACCACAACATCGTCCATTACCCCGTCGTTGCTTATGCGTGGGTCATTGGTGGTAGAGTCGGCGCTGGAGCCCCTGGCGGATGGCGGTTCAAATATAAACTATCTACAGCCCCTGCAATCGTTCAGGTTTTATAGTTAAGGGTGCGGGAAAATAAAGAGCACAGGAAACATTATTAATACAACGAGCCGCTCATGGCAGATTGCCCACATGTCACGAAAGCCGGTTCTTTAAGTAGCATGTTCGATTCTCCATTGAACTCTTATCTTCTTGGTAAAACAGGGATAGTAGGGCTGTAAAAAAACCGTACGCCTATGGCGTGTCGACTAAGGTTTGCCTTCACCCAACGTAGCCATCACTACGTATATAGCCCTATTCGGGCAATCTCAGGATTTCTCTGCTTTCAAAGTCGCCGGGCAGAAAGCCGAATTTCACGAGATTCATCTTGGCTTTGTCACGCACCTGAGTAGAATAGGGTTTGTGCCGGTCGGATGCAACACGGCAGGCTGCTCATACCAGTACATTGTCGAGATAGGCAGTTCCGTGGGATGGCCCACGAATCTTCTGGTCGCAGGAAACAGTCTGAACTTTGGCGCTCTGGCCATGATGCAAGCGGGTGCAAGTCGCATTTGATGTGTTCTGAAACAGGTATAGTAACAACACTTCCAACATCTTATTCAGACAAACCAAAAAAAAGTTGACACAATGCAGCATTTAGCTGAGAATTTCAGCGAAAACCACGGGTAATACTCGTGGGAAAGAAATTCCGGCGGATTCAGCGCCTTATATCGATGGATCGGACCCTTGAACAGCTCTCGCTGGAACATGTTTATTCCCACGACCAATTTAAGACAAGACGAAAGGACTTAACTATGGCTGAAATAAGTCGCACATCCCTGTTCGGAAAGCTCAACAGTATAGGCTACAAAGCTATCGAGGGCGCTACAATATTCTGCAAGCTGAGGGGCAATCCTTACGTGGAGCTTGTACACTGGCTGCACCAGATATTGAAGATGCCCGACTCAGACCTGCACCGTATCATAAAGCACTTCGATGTAGATCCTTCGCGACTCGTGGCCGATATGACAGCGGAACTTGATCGGCTGCCCCGAGGCTCTACAAGCATTTCGGACTTGTCTTCCCACCTTGAAGATTCTGTCGAGCGAGGCTGGGTTTACGGCAGCCTATTATTCGGCGAGTCGCAGATTCGCACAGGCCACCTGATCGTCGGCATGCTTAAGACGAGCGGTCTCAAGAATGTTCTTATGAGGATTTCGAATGAGTTCAGCAAAATCAAGCTGGAAGAGTTAACGGATAATTTTGCGAAAATAGTCGGCGGCTCACCTGAGGAAACTCTCACGGCAACAGACGGCAGCTCACTGCGTGCCGAGGCCGAAGCCGGCGGTGACGCCGGAGAAATGGCACCTGCGGCAATGGGAAAGCAGGAAGCGCTCTCCAAATTTTCAGTAGACCTCACGGAAAAAGCCCGGAGCGGCGAAATGGATCCGATAGTGGGACGTGACATAGAAGTCCGGCAGATAATCGATATTCTTATGCGCCGCCGGCAGAATAATCCTATTTTGACTGGAGAAGCGGGTGTCGGCAAGACGGCGGTCGTCGAAGGCTTCGCCCAGCGAATCGCAGAAGGAGACGTACCGCCTTCGCTCAAGGACGTGGCTGTGCGTGTGCTGGACGTAGGTCTGCTGCAGGCGGGAGCAAGCATGAAAGGCGAGTTTGAGAACCGCCTGCGTCAGGTCATCGAAGAGGTTCAAAGCTCGCCACAACCGATCATTCTATTCATCGACGAAGCGCATACTCTCGTAGGAGCCGGAGGTGCCGCCGGTACGGGTGATGCAGCCAACCTGCTCAAACCGGCCCTAGCCCGGGGTACTTTGCGAACAATTGCAGCCACCACATGGGCCGAATACAAGAAATATATCGAGAAAGATCCGGCACTAACCCGTAGATTTCAGGTGGTAAAGATCGACGAACCTGAAGAGGATAAGGCGCTGCTCATGATGAGGTCACTGGCTTCGAATCTGGAACAGCACCATCGTGTTCAGATTCTGGATGAGGCCCTTGATGCCGCGGTTCGTCTTTCACACCGGTATATCCCCGAGCGTCAGCTTCCGGACAAGGCTGTCAGCCTGACCGATACCGCGTGCGCAAGAGTGGCCGTCAGCCAGCATGCGGTGCCCCCCGAACTGGAAGACTGCCGCCGGCTAATTCAAGCCCTGGAAACGGAACTGGAAATCATAGGAAGAGAAACTGTCACCGGCGTAGACCATAAGAAGCGGGAAGCGGAGATTTCCGAGAAGCTTGAAGCGGAGCGTAATAGGTTGGCCGAGATAGAAGAACGCTGGTCAAAAGAAAAGGTGCTGGTCGATTCCATACTGGAGATTCGCGCCAAACTGCGAGAATCGGGCAAAGGAACGATTGAGCAGACAGAAGCAGCGGAAGATGGCACTCCCGAAGCTGAGAAGAAATCCGATGAAGCGACTGAAACGGCCGCAAGCGATACAGGCGAGGCCGCACCGGAAGCCTCAGAAACCTTCGATAGAGAAGAATCGCTAAAACAACTCAAAACGCTGCAGGAGCAGCTCAGCGATTTACAGGGCGAAACGCCGTTGATTCTTCCTTGTGTAGATGCACAAGCCGTCGGCTCTGTCGTTGCCGATTGGACGGGGATTCCGGTCGGTGGAATGGTAAAGAATGAAATCGAAGCTGTTTTAAATCTGGCCGACAGGCTTAAAAAACGTGTCATCGGTCAGGACCACGCTTTAGAAGCAATTGCCAGGAGAATCACGACATCACGGGCCCAAATAGAGAATCCGAACAAGCCTATTGCAGTGATGTTTCTGGTCGGCCCGAGCGGCGTGGGCAAAACCGAAACGGCGCTTGCCCTGGCCGAGGCAATGTACGGGGGAGAGAACAACCTGATTACAATCAACATGAGCGAGTTCCAGGAAGCCCATACCGTCTCGACGCTCAAGGGTTCGCCTCCGGGATATGTCGGCTATGGCGAAGGCGGAATTCTCACAGAAGCTGTGCGACGGCGCCCCTACAGCATCGTTTTGCTCGATGAAGTCGAAAAGGCCCATCGAGATGTGCACGAGATATTCTTCCAGGTTTTTGACAAAGGCCAAATGGAAGATGCCGAAGGGCGCCTCATCGACTTTAAAAATACAATTATTCTTCTAACGAGTAATTGCGGAACCGACTTGATTATGGATATGTGCAAAGATCCGAAGTTGATGCCTGAGTCCGAAGGGATATCCAAGGCTCTTCGCAAGCCTTTGCTGGAGGTCTTTCCTGCGGCTCTTTTAGGCCGACTTGTCACGGTACCCTATTATCCAATCACAGACGAAACGCTAAAGCTCATTACTCGCCTGCAGCTTGGTCGAATCGGCCGCCGGACGCAGGAAAATCACAAGATACCGTTTACTTATGACGACCAAGCCGTTGATCTTATTGCCAGCCGCTGTACCGAAGTTGAGAGTGGAGCTCGAACGGTTGATGCAATTCTGACCAACACACTCCTGCCTGAAATCAGCCATGAGCTGCTGACTCGGCTTATGGAAGGTAAAACCGCCAAACGGGTGCATGTCGGAGTAAAGGACAGCAAGTTTGTCTATTCATTCGATTAAAATGTGTAATATGGGCCGGATAATAACCATTGCAAATGATTAGCACGTAATGTAAATTCAAGTGTTCTGAAATATCTAATAGGTGGAATTGCACAAATGCCTGATAAACCTACACAGAAACACAGGGAACTGGCAATTGAAACGACGCTGGGCGAGGATGTTCTCTTGCTGATAAGCTTATCGGGCACCGAACAGCTTGGCCGGCTCTTCGAATACAAGTTGGAGCTGGCCAGCGAAGACTACCAGATCGGGCCCGAGAGCATCATCGGGGAGAATGTAAGCATCCGTCTTAATCTTAGTAATGGCGAGGCTCGCTACTTCAACGGCTTTGTGAGCCACTTCACTCAGCTTACATCCTCAGGCCAACTGGCACGCTACAGGGCAACAGTAGTTCCCTGGTTCTGGTTTCTGACCCGCATGGCTGACTGCCGGATTTTCCAGGAGAAGACAGTCCCGGAAATTATTGAGGAGATTTTTCGCGAACGCGGATTCACTGATTATGATAAACGCTTAAGCTGCGAATATCGCAAGTGGGAATATTGCGTGCAATACCGTGAGACCGACTTTAATTTTATCAGCCGGCTTATGGAACAGGAGGGAATATACTACTACTTTGAGCATGAGAACGGCAAACATTCATTAGTCATGGCTGATTCACCCAGTGCCCATAAGGTTTATTCTGAGTTCGAAAAACTTATATATCATCCATCTGACAAGGGACCCACAACAGAAGAGTCTATTTCGGACTGGTTCGTCGAAACCCATCTGCAGCCCGGCTCATATGCGATTAACGATTTTTCTTTTCAAAATCCCCAAGAAACTCTCATAGCCAAAGCAAAAACGAGCGACAGCGCGGAACAAGGTGATGCAGAAGAAAAGTACAAAATCTACGATTATCCCGGCGATTACACTGATTATAAAGACGGAACAGAATACGCAAAGAAGCGTATAGAAGAGCTTCAGGCCCAGTATCAGGTAGCAATCGCCAAAAGCGACTCACGCGTCATCTGTACCGGATACTTATTTGAATTGAGCAACCACCCAATTGCTGACCAGAACCACAAACACCTCATTACATCCGCGAATTTTACAATCCAGGGCGATGATATCTTCTCTGCCGGCGCCGCAGGCAGTGAGTGCACCTTTTCATGCCGCTTTACCGCTATCAAAAGTCCAAAGGCGTTTCGTTCAAAACGGATTACCACCAAACCCACAATTTCCGGTCCTCAGACGGCCTTTGTAGTGGGGCCAGCGGGTGAAGAGATTTGCACCGACAAGTTCGGCCGGGTCAAAGTTAAATTCCATTGGGATCGTTACAGCAACGCCGATGAAAACAGCTCCTGCTGGATAAGAGTCGCTCAGGTTTGGGCGGGCAAAAAATGGGGAGCAATGTATATCCCGCGTATCGGCCAGGAAGTTATTGTTGAGTTTCTGGAGGGCAATCCGGACCGGCCGATTATAACCGGCCGGGTCTATAACGCCAAGGCCATGCCGCCGTACGACCTGCCTGGCAAAAACACAATATCCACCATCAAATCGAACTCCAGCAAGGGCGGCGAAGGATTCAACGAAATTCGTTTCGAAGACAAAAAAGGCGAAGAGCAGATATTCATTCACGCTGAGAAGAACCTCGATATCCGTGTCAAAAACGACCGATTTGAGACGGTCAGCAGCGACCGCCACTTGCACGTGGAAAAGGACAAGTTTGAGCATGTGGAGAACAAACGCAACGAAAAAGTTGACTCCGACCACATGGAAGAAATCGGCAAGGACAGGCACTTAAAAGTCAAAGGCAAGGAAGCCAAGGAAATAGGAAAGAGCCTATCTCTGACCGTAAAGGGCGATGTTGCCGAGGTGTTCAAGAAAAATCATTCCGAACAGACTACAAAGAATTACTATCTCAAGGCACAGAATATCGTGATTGAAGGGATGCAGAATATCACACTGAGCGTTGGAGGCTCGTATATAGCGATTGAACCGGCTGGAATTGAGATAAAGACAAGCGGACAGCTCAAAATCGAAGGGACAACAACCGACGTCAAAGGAAGCGCAAAGACATCTGTCAGCGCTGGTGCCATGATAGAAGTTAAAGGTGCCATCGTTAAGATTAATTGATAATGGATTCGTTTCAATATGGGTAAGAAAAGCGGAAAAGCATGTAAAGCGGTATCGCCGACTTCGCCGGACAAGGCAGAAGATGCAGATCTGGCCGATCCCGGTAAGATGGCCGAGATAAAGGCTGAGCAGGCAAAGAACAAGTCCGGCAAATACGGCTCTGAGAAGGTCAAGCCCCACAAACCTCCTACAGAGGAAGAAAAGGAAGAAAAGAAAGACGAATTAAGCTGGATCGAGATCGAAATGGTAGATGAAGAAAACGAACATGTGACGGGCAAGAGTTACAAAATCACTCTCTCCGACAACTCGGTCATAGAAGGAACCCTCGACGACAACGGCTTTGCCCGACACGATGGTATCCCCAAAGGCACCTGCAAAGTCACCTTCCCCGAGCTGGATAAAAACGCCTGGGAAAAGATATAAGGTAAATTAATAATGGCCAAATATAAAGTCAAACAAGGCGATTGTATTTCCAGCATTGCATATGAGAATGGTTTTCTATGGAAAACCCTTTGGAACCACCCGGACAACGCCCAACTAAAGAATGACCGAAAAGACCCTAATGTTTTATTATCGGGTGATACTGTAAATATACCGGAGAAAGAAGAAAAAGAGGAAAACTGTAATGACAAACAGAAACATCGGTTCCGCTTGAAAGGAGGACCGGTCAAGACTAAAATGCAGCTACTTCTCAACGGTAAAGCCCGATCGGGTGAATCTTATGAATTATATGTCGATGACGAATCTTGGAAAAAAGGCAAGACTGATGCCAAAGGTTTCGTTGAAGCTTCAATTCCCCCAAAGGCAACAAAAGGAGAGATAGTCATACGAAAAAAGCCGAATGAGGAAAGATATGAATTCTATTTCGGAACGCTCGACCCGTTGAGCACCAACGAAGGTATCAAAGGAAGGTTACTGAACCTTGGCTATCCCATAAAAGGTGATTTAAGCTCCGCTATAACGGCTTATCAATCTTCATATAAAACAGATGGCTTAACAGAAACCGGAACCGCAGACCAGGATACACGTAATCATTTAAAGGGAAAGTTTGGAGAATGAGTTTAGTTGCTGCAAGAATTGTGCCTGATTTTGACGTTCACAATGCCGTTAACGTACGGACAGTTGATGTGTATATCCAGGATTCCCCGGGGGCTCCCGGAGATAAAAGAGGTGTCGAAGGACTGCAATACGAGGTACTGAGCAATGACCAGGTCATTCAGACCGGATTGACGGACAAAGAAGGGAAAATTCAGGTCTTCTTATTCCCCGAGGCAACGACAATTCTTAAAGTTCTTGGGACCGAGTATGAAGTGAGCCTTCTTGGCATGCTTTACCCTCGAACACAATTGCGCGGAATGCAGCAGAGACTGGACTTGCTGGGCTATCATCCCGGCGCCCTGCATGCCGATGCCGCCTTAGCAGCGGATTATGACAATAAAACCGAAGTTACTGAAAAAGCGATTCTTGATTTTCAGGCAGACAACAAGCTGTTTCCAGACGCAATGTTCGGACCAAAATCCCAACAAGCCCTTGAAAAATTGATGACCAAAACAAAAGCGGAATAAAAGTAATGTCTATCGACAAAAAAGTATACAAATGGACGGCAATCGTGTCTGTTCGCTTCACAAGGGCGCCGGATAATAATGACGCAACCAAGGATTCCGGGGCTCCTGATGCCCATGCACCGGACCCGGACGATCGTGGATACGTGCCGGAAAAACACCGTTGTGCATATCTGCCGATTGGATTTGAATACAGCGGGCCGGTTGCTTCACTGCCGGAAACAAGAGTGCGGTTAATTCGTGAAGATATTGCAGATACCGCACAGCTATATGTAACCAGCAGCAATAATAGCATTGTCGAGTTAACTACTCCTGCACCGGGAAACGCTCTGCCAAATACTACCAAAATGATGATTAAATTCAGAGTCAAGAATGTTGGAGATGCCTTCCTCGAAGTAAGATTCGGGAGTGACTCAGGCCCGATTATTCATCGACTAAGACTTTGTATCAACAAATTTCGATCAATATGGGTAAAAGCTCATGTTCCGGTTATCAGCGGAACCGCCATCAATGACAACAGCGGAAGTCCTGTCCCTCCACAATCTTCATTAAACACCAAAGCGGCCGTTCAGGGACGGATAGATTTACTGAATGCAATTTATTTTCCCTATGGAATCAAATTTACATTGAAAGGCAATGTTGATGTCAGCCCGATTACCCTCAACCAGAGAGGCGCGATTAATTGCGATACGGAGTGGAATACCTTAATTAAAAGGACAAAGAAAAATAAACTCTGGATTCAAGGCGGGCTCAACATTTTTTTCGTGCCTCAAATTGTCGCTTCGGACGCCGGGCCTGATTCGATAGGGGGAGTAGCTTCTTATGCTCGAACCGATCCCAATTTTATGTTGATGGTTGCAGATTGGGCCGGAGAAGGACAGACAATCGCTCATGAAGTAGGGCATATTCTCAATTTGATCAATGATCCTAAACCTCAGCCAAAGTTTATTCACACCAACTGCCGGGAAGATAATAGATTCCCCGGGACAGGAAAACGTGTACGTGATGATATTGTTTCAAGACGGAGATTGATGTGGGCTTTTACAAGTTGTCCAAATAGAACTTTACGGAGCCCTAATTTTGCTCCTTATCGGCCTGATCCCGGCGGCCATCCCAATTACTGGACTTACAACGCCGAAAATATTATGACTTTCCGTGAAAATGTTGGGTATGGTGTCAACAAAGTCGGGACCATGTTGACAATCAAACAACTGGATGAAGACCGCTCTGATCTTGAAATGAAAGAAGTCCAGAAAACCGCGGACTTTATCAAACCCAAACCCAAGAAGAAGAAAAAGAAGAAAAAAAAGTTTGGGATTTTTTGAAATAATAAATAAAGGAATAATGTTTTGAAAAACTATTTATATATCACTGTCCTTATATCGATTTGCTTATTGGCTAGCTGCGAAGAAAAACCAAACGATGCAGGTAATAACCTTAATAATGAGGCGATAAAAATGACTGATTTAATTACACTGGAAAAGATGCTCGCAGAGGGGCAACCCGAGGCTGTCGAAATGGCAGAAGAAATGGGTGAACAAGCCTGGCCGGCAATTCTAAAAGCAGCAAAAATGGAGAACTTCGAGAGCAGACAGTTAGCTATGTATTGTGTCGGAGCACTTGAAGGTCCGCAGGCAGGTGAGATTTTGGCTTTAGGATTGTCCGATGATGATGTTAACGTTCGATCAGCGGCAGCGAGTCAATTGATGGATGATCCTCCGGAAAACACCAAAACAACCTTGTTAAATACATTATCCAGGAAAACAGAACGTTCTCACCAAATTCCTGAAATGCTGGCCCTGGGTGCGGGATTTTTACCGGGGGATGATACTGTGGAGGTATTGAAAGGCCTGCTTTTAGAAGGAGATGATTTGGCAGAAAACGCCAAAATGGCCCTTGCTAAATTAGGAGACCAAGAATACAAACATAATATTATTGTTGAACTATCCGATAATAATCCCTTCACGAGATATAATGCAGTGAAAAAACTGGAATATATTGATGATCCCGGCACTTCTCAGCATGTTGTCAAACTTCTTGATGATCGTGCCGAAGCGGTGAATGTGGGCACTTCATATCGGAGTAGATATCGCCGTGTATGCGATCAGGCTGTCGACAGTATTATATCCTTACTTGAATTGGACACCTCGTTTGAAACGAATACAACTAAAATATACTCTGATTCTGAATTGCTGCAGCTACGTGAAATAATTCAAAAAAAGAAATGATAAACAGTTACACTCTTTTGTAAACGAACAAATAGTGAAAAATAACCAGCTTCGCAAACATGGAATACAGTTCTAAAAACAACCAACATATTAACTGATGAAACAACCGAGGGTTTTCGATGCCGCCGGCAGCACGAATCACTGATATGCATGTATGCCCGCAAGTGACAGTACTTGTACCGCACGTAGGGGGGCCGATTTTACCACCCGGTTGCCCGACCGTCCTTATTGGTGGACTGCCCGCCGCGTGCATGGGCGATATGGCTACCTGTGTTGGCCCGCCGGACTCTATTGTCAAGGGCTCAGCGACCGTACTGATTGGCGGCCGGCCCGCCGCTCGGATGGGAGACAACTGTGCTCACGGCGGCACAATCGTAGCCGGGCTCCCTACTGTCATGATCGGCGGCTAACATCGGCTACCCACCTGCTACCGCCAGGGCCCTGTCAAAGGAACGGGCGGCTCCGTTATCGACTGAAAACGCGGTACGCGAACGGCATCCCGGCCTTTGATCGAAAGCACCGGCATAAACCCCCTGCCGATGAGGGCCTCCATCGCCCGCTCGGTTAGAATTGTCTCTGCACACGGAGTAACCTGCTTCTCGCCATCGGACTGGTATATATGCATGGGTATGCCGGCCAGATCACATCGAAGCCCATTCGTAAGGGACCAGCCGAATTCACGAAAGGCCCCTGCCAGCAGGCACGTACAAAGGGCGGCTGAATTGCCCCACAGGTACTGCTCGTGGCCGGCAAAAGGAGAGAACTCTTCAAAATCGAACTGCTCAACAGGATCTGTATCTTTGCCATAAGGCAAACGCAGCAAAAACCGGGGCAGGACCAGGCCGATATATGCCGCCTCGGGCGAATGTCGAAGCTCCTGCCACAAAGGGATAGCGGATGAGTTGGCCTGCCATCGCCAATCATCCGGATCAGGCGTGGCGGCAAGTGACTGGCAACCCGCAAAATGCGAATCGGCCGCTGTAAGCAACGGCGCTCCTGCAGCCTGTGCCACCAAGCCAAGCCGGCGCAGCAGCTTGATGTCCTCAGCGGTTTGCTCGAACGTATAGCCGCCCAATATGACAGCATACGGCTCAGCCTCGCTTTGCCCGGCAAGAAGATGGTAAGCACCGGCAGATTGAATCTGATCCGTTGTGGTCAGATCGGCAGCCAGTTCGGCCTTGCTTACGTCGATTAAATATAGCTTAAGCGTTTCGTCTGTTTCGACCTGGCTTACGAGGAACTGGAGCATCCGCCATGCGGCTTCGAGTTGTTGGAAGTCGGGATAATGAAAAATCGCTCGCATCTGACCGCTGATGGCCTGGTCGACTTGAGCGACGATTTCTGCCTGCTGCGGGTCCGGGGCCGGGACGATGTAAGGCTTTACAACCTCATGGATCAGCGCTTCTATGTTAACGAATTTGCTTGCTGAGGCCGAAGTTGGTTCTTGATTCGTCTTTTTCCCAAGCAAGCGCTCAATCGTACTAACATCAGACTCTTTTTGAGCTGGGCTGCTGTTGGCCGGTTCGTCATCGGGCCTGGCTTCTTCATGTTGGCCCGCCGCCCACGAGCGCACTTGCGAAGCTGCCTCGACGAATGTTGCCGGGTTTTGCAGAAGTTTTCGTGTTGTCTTGAGTTTTTGGAAGACTTCCAGGCGGTCGAATATTTTGTCAGGGTGAAAGTCGTCCAACTCGTTAAACCGCAGGATTATGCGAGGTCCATCCTTGCCGCCGAGGGGAATATGAATCTCGGTGTCAAGTTTCATCGGTAAGTTATCCATGTTGTCAACATCTACTGAAATTCGCCGACGAGCCGCAATCGAAGGACCTTTCTCACACAAGCCACGATTGCCCCGGCCGCTAAAGTCAGCTAATACAGCTATAGAAAACGGTGTGTTATCTTTCGCTTTCCTGGGCGCAAATGAAATAAGCGTACCCAACTCAAAATCTACATTTCCCAAAGACAATTGCCTGGACATAGCTGATGATCTCCATAATACAAACTTGATCCTATCGAGCCGCTTTGTTGAATTTCCTTTCTCGTGATTTTGCGGAATCAATATTATAAGCAATTAGAAAATCCCTTGTAATCGTAACTCAAGGATAACAAACATTCAACAATCTTTAGCCTTTTTCTCCTTTGCAGGTCCTATAAAACAAGTCTTCCACGAAAAAGTTGTCGGCCCTGCCAGATTAAACAGAGAGAACGTTGGCTATTGCTGCTTATGCTGAGCGGTTTTGACATCATCAGAAGAAGGCTTCAAGCGAGAGAATATTTTTTAATTCTTAATTATGTGCTGCCACATCCTGGAAGCACTTTTACAATATCATATATTTATTAGTTGACAGCTAAATGTTGATCGTTAGAATGCCGAATTAAGTATGTTAGAAGTTGTTTTTGGCCGTGACTAAAATATACTGAATTTACCGATAGCTATTAAGGCGAGTGTCTGTGTCATTTCCCAGTGCTACAAGAAGTATTAAGAGGTTACCTGACGGTTATATTGCAGTACCTATTTCCGAAGACCAGAAATTATCGGTACTAAAAATTTGCATTTTAGTAAGACCCGAGCCGGACCCTGCGGGGGGTCACCTGGTTGTACTCCGCAATACAGTTGATGCTAAGATTTTTTTGGGTTGCATTGTCGACGCTTCGGCTCAGGTACTCGATTGGGTCGAGTTGTGGATACAGAACAGCGGAACACTCATCAACACACCCGCTGCATCTCGCCTAAATCTTTCAAACGCGACGTTTGACGATAGTTGGAACAAACAATTCCGGGCGTTTGAACAACTTAATGCATTGGAAATAGTAATAACCGGCATGGAAAGTTCCAACCCCCTGCCTACATTGATAGACATTTCCGCCGGCTGTCCGGTCCACCCGATGGATCCAGAATCAGGAACACCCTGGAAACTGTGCAAGGATGAAGGGCTGCTCCAGCAAAAAGGTTTGCCGGGTTACGGCAGTACTTTACATCGCTATTTATACGACCCGGCATCCGGTGCCGAGACGAAGTTCGTGCCTGTCACGCCGGAAGCGCCAACGAACGAATTCACAAAACCGCTGTCCGAGATATGCATAGACAATGCTAATCTTATTCCATTCAATATCGCAGCCGGGCTCATGCTGATCAAGAAACATGACCCTATCGACCTGGAAACCTACATTGATATACTGAGCGGCATCTCATGGGACGGATTAAAACACGGACGATCCATACTTGACCTTGGCGAGCAGATTAATGCGTTGAGAAAAGACGAAACAACTTTGACGAACGATGGTAGACTTTTTCTGGAGACCTGTGGTCGACACGGCCGGCTGATTGAAACACTACACCTGAAGCTTCGATTACTGGCCGATGTTATCTCGTCGGTCCATACAATGGTGTGCAATCTTCAACGTCCCCTTCTCAATATCGGTCCCGAAAGCTGGCAGGTCAAACTCGGTGAAGTGGGCCGGGGCTTACCTTTTCTATGGACAGCTAAGGCCGTCCTAAGCAATCCGGGAGAAGCGACCCCGTTAGCGATAGAAGACACCAATTTACAGTACTATTTACCATCGCCTGTTGCCGGTACGTCTATTTACAGGCCCCTTATCTCATCTGTCCCAACTAAAGGGCGAGCATCGCTCCGCATTCGCAACGTCTTGTCCGAAGCGAACGATACAACAGTAGTCGAGGGCACGTTTACAACCCAGGAACGCATCGAGATAACAAGTAACGATATTGTCTGGTTAAGGATTAATATTGCCTGCGGCGATGTCGATCTTTACGCTCATCTCGAATCAGATTCGGCTATGGCATCAGGTGAATGGCGGTTTAGAACAGTAGCTCAGAAGTTAAAGCATACGGAAGACCTGAAAGCCGCAGAAGGCGTACCAATGCCGGAAGTACAATTTGAGATAATACCACTTTTGAGCAGCCCCTGTGATTTATACTCTTTGGCGGTTTTAGCGATAAGGATTTTTCTGGTCGATAATACAAACAGCCTGCCTGTGGTCCTTGATGAAACTCTGAGCCTAATGCGCCAAATAGAACCTGACTTCGATGAAAACGTCAGTATTGAAGAGCGTATAAGTGATCTATTCAGCAAAGATAACCGATGGCTTGAATCATTAGGTCCCCAACACCTGACATTTGATGATATAACTTCTGAAGAGATTTTCGGGATAATTCCCTCAGAAATCTGGTGGGCAATATTGATAATAATCATGAAGATGCTTCCCGGCCTGGGCCCGGACAGCGAGTGTAGAGATTATGGTGATGCACAACCAGGTGGTCTTCACAAAGTATTCGAACGAACGATGGACAATATTGACAACCTGATATTGAAAACGCGCAGCCTTATCGTTTCGGACCGGCAGTCCAACCAGGAAATAGCTGCGGTTATTCAAAAGTATCTATCATAAAATAAAGGTCTTGCGAAAATAAAAAGAGTATCGAAAAATTACTGTGAGAAATTTATAGGAGTTGACAATGAAAACCATCCGATTTAAATGCTATGTATTAGGATTGCTTTTGTTTGGACTGTTAACAGGAGGATGCAGTTCGATCAGACGCTCCCGGCCTGTCAACGTGACAGCAAGTGATCCTATTTGCAATAAATCAGTAGAGGTCCATTTGGTAGGAATTAACAGTTCCGAGAAAGACTTGTGGGAAACAATGTCAATGACCGATTACTGGACGCCGGGAAATCAACTCCGAAAAAGCGCTCAAGAGTATACCTACGTGATTCAATTTGGACAGGGCCCGTGTATGGTAACTCTCGGCAAAAAAGATCCCATCCTGCGTACATGGAAAAGTAGGAAAATAGAATATATGTTCGTTCTGGCGGACCTGCCGGGAGTATTTACCGATAGTGCCGGTAACGCTGATGCGAGGCGGATGCTACTTCCTGCAACAAACTCGAAACGCTGGGGGTGGCGTGACAAAAAAATCGACATCAGAATAGAAGAGAGCAACATAGTTTCTTTAACCATACCGGCACCAGACTGAGATTCAATTAAGGTCCGCTTGAGCCATAGATAAGGTAGAAGTGAATGTCAAGTTTTGGCCGCTTTGAGAGTGTTCGTGAACTTCATCGGACCGGCTTTACCGTTGTCTATAGTGGGCGGGAAGCGGCCAGTAATGAAGATAAGTTTGCAATCAAGATGTTTCAACCCTCTTCTCTTATGTTGGGAGAGGAGCAGGCAAAGAATGAATCACGTCGATTCCTCAACAGCGCCCGCATTCAGAAGAAAGTCGCCGACAGCGGTGCCCAGCACTGGGCGCCTGTTTATGACTGCGGCTCAAATCCTGAAGGCACATTTTACGCAACCGACAAATATGACCGTTCGCTCCAACAGTTAATTGACGGCAGGATTAAAGTTTCCGCTCAGATTCTTCACACGATTATCGAGTCCATCGTAAAGGGACTGATAGAGTTAAAAGAAGAATGTGGGCGACCACACGGGAATCTCAAAGCCACTAATGTTCTGATTGTCGGTACAGGAGATATCTCGCAGACAAAAATAGTGTTGTCCGATCCTTTATCAGATGAACAGATTGACGGTAAAGTACACTGGGACAGCGATCTGCGAGCCATAGCGGAATTAATTTACGAGCTTATAACACACCGACCAACTCCCACCGTGGGTGGATGGCAAGTGCCCGACTCAGAGGAATGGGGCACGCTGGTTAAACAGTCAAAGAGCTGGAGAAATCTGTGCAACCTGTTGCTGAATACCGGCGTCAAACCAGGGACTGTCACCATTGAGACGGTCTTTAAGAAGTTGGAAGAGATACAAAAGGCAAAACCGGTGCTCTCACACCGCTGGATTATCGCGGCAGGGCTTGGATTTATCATTTGCATCATTGTTTTATTTATGCTTTTCCGGCGGCCACCTCCACCGGAGAAAACAGAATGGGAGGGCTTATGCAACCAGTACCAAACGTGGATTGATGGTCTTCGTAAGGAATTGGCTAATAAACAGGTGGATTGGAGCCAGGATGCAAAACTTGCAGCGATGACAGAAAACATCACGCTGGCATCTTATCCCTACAAAGTGATGGTCGACGAGGGGATGGGCAGCATTAATGAGATAGTGGGCCACCCTGAATACGCTGAACAGCAGAAAACGCAAGACGCCCTTGCAGCAATTGAAGCAATAAGCAGCATCCTGGATCCAAACTCGCCTAATGCATGGTTACCGTTGGCAAAGATGGACAGTACCGCGAATAAGTTCAAAAACCGCGGCTGGCAGGGGCCTGCTATTTATCTAAGATATTTGGTAGAAGGAGTAAAACCCGAACCAAACAAACCGATCCTTGAAAACGTGAGGACAATCCTCGAACTCAGCCAAAAAGGCATTTTGGAAAATATTGATTTGTCTCTGCAAAATATTGCAGACTACCAGAGCACGATTAAGAGCTCGCGAGATCCCATCCTCGTCAAGCTTGATGATGCTTATGTTAATAACCAAGCTGCCGGTATATCAGATATCAATGAACTGAACGATAAGCTTGCTAAAATGGTGGAGTTAATCGGGAGAATCACAAAATTTTTCGAGAGTGACTGGCAAACAGAGATTGACCAGGACACTTTCCTTGCCGAGCATGGCGGAGACACTCCCCCAGAGACCCTGACGGATGCAACTTTCACCAAGAGGCTTGAAGTATTTGAAACGTATCGTTACATACGCCCCGACCCGCGTGAGAATCTCTTCGCCATGGTCAACCGTATAAAAGAAGCTATCCCCCTTGCTCTTATCTCCAATCCGGTAGAAGCGAATCCCTGCAAACAGGACTTCGATAAATTGCAGCCCGATATAGAGACCGTGCGAAAAATTATAGCAATAGAAAAGAACCGGTCCAATATCACCGAAGCTCTCGACAGCTACCTGCCCAGGCTTCAGGAGCTTGAAGGCAGGATCACAGCCGCAACCGAAACTGCAAACGAATACAAGACGCGTATTCAGCAAGTTGTTGCTATTGCGACATTAGGCGAGATCAACAGCAAGTGGGTAGTGCTTCGCGATGAACTGTTTGAAAAATACCCCGAGAATGAGATACAGCAGGATTTGCCGAGATACGCAACGCTCCGGCAAAAAATGGATGCTACGGAAAAAAGCCTTCTCAAGCTGGATGAGCAACTACAGAGAGAACTGCCTGCTCAAATCGAGACACCGCAAGATGAAATCGGCTGGCACAGCAAGGTCAAACAGGCCTATGACCGGCAAAGGAAAGAGACTATCAGCCGTATTCTCGAAGCACTCCCTATACTGGATGAGGTTCCGGACGTAACCGGGCAGAATTTCACGCAATCAAAGCAGACTGAATTCACCGCAATCGAACAGTCTCGCCAGGATTTATCCGGAATCGTCACAGCCCTCGACGCAATAGAAGACGCCCTCGATGCCTGCTATCTGCTCGATGACCAACTGCCACAGAAAGTACAAGAGACTGAAAGCATTCGTGCACTGTGGGACAAATGGAGCAGCAGCGACATTCTCACCAAACCTCCGTTCGATAACGCATTCGAAGATCCGATTGAAAGGGTCGCTCAGATCGAGAAGATCGATACGGCCGAGGATAGACAGGGACTAATAGATACGGCACTTGACTCCGTCTCACAACGAGAAGTCATCTATACGGCATGGATAAGGCTTGGTGCCCTCTCGAACCCGGCATGGCCGGACAAATATGAAGACCTCGGCAAAGATAGGGAAGTCCGGCAAAAACTCAGAACAGAATTCGAAGCAATCAGCCGAAAGAACGAGCTTCTCGACAACCTTGCCAAAACGTCAATCAGACGCGAGACAGTGCTGATTGACAAGAGCGGCTCCGATGACAAAATCCTCGCCGGGTTTGACGAATTCACCACTGAAGCAATTAGCAATTATAACCTTAATGAACTTGAAAACATCGAAGGGCTTTCCATGGCTCTGGCCGACTATGTCTGCGGCACAGATTGGCAAAACGATGAAATCCGAAAAGACATTTTCTTCGAGAGCAGTAATATCCACAACTCTCAGGAACCTGTCACAGCACAAACCTTCCGTGCCTGGCTCACGGAGGTCGAGGATTATAAGAAACTGGCGCAGGATCCTCGCAAGGAGTATTCCTGGGAGGAAAAAATCGCCGAAATCACACAGATTGTCGAAAATGAGCTCGGCCGCAAGCAGGATGGTTCTTCAACAGAAACTCCCGAAAAGCCTAAGAAGAACTTTTTGAGTGCGAGACTCAACGATATCTCAAAGCTTATTAATACGGTCGGCAGCTCACTGACCGGCTCTTCAAAACAAAATATCGAGAAACTCGAGCAGGAGTACACCAAGTTTGTCAGCACTACGCAGACTGTGGAGGCCTTGCTCGCCGTGCCTGCTATCGAAAAAAACAAAGACAAAATTGATTCCAATACATGCAAAAATCTCTGGGAAACCTTATTGGCCCATGAAATGGCTGTAAAGTCGATAATCAAGCCCGAATACTGCAAGCATCTGGAGCTTTTAGAAGGTAAAACCCAGCGTCTCGTTTTCAGCACCAGAACAGGATTGAGTGCGAATTTTGAGCCTGTCAATATCAACCGGCTACCGGCTGCCGACGACGATAAGACAATCATCGATATAGGCTTCAATATTCTCAGGCAAATCAAAAATACAGCCCAAAGCATGCTGTCGCTTTCCAATCTCAAAGAGTTTTTCAATAAAACAGTCCAGGTCGCCGACTGGGAGCAGATAAGAAAAGCAGTCAAAGATGAGCAGAGAGAATGGGTCGATTTCTTCCAAACGATAGATCTCAATGACGCCAAAAATGTTGGTTGGCCGAAATACATCGTATCAAAAAAAGATCCCAGTATAATACTAAGATTCATCCCCGCAAGCTCCGGCAATCCTCAGCCCTTTTACATGGCTATTCACGAAATAAGCAATAGTCAATACAGACTGTTCCTCGAAGAATACGGAGCTAAGAGGGGCGGTCCCAAACTTCCGGGCTGGTCGATATTCACTGACCAGACAAGCAATACTCTCATACAATGCACTATTGCAAATAAGCCGCCCACTTCTATAAAATGGGATGAATCAACAAATACTTTTACGGTGGCCGAATCCGATTCCGGAATTCCGGTGACCTGGGTAACCTTCACTGGAGCTCAAATATACTCAAAGTGGCTCGGCGGAGAATTACCCACCGCCTCACAGCATCAATACGCCTGTCAGGCAGGCACAGGCAGCATATACCCCTGGGGGAACGACTCTTCTGCGATGGCAAGCTACGCTCATGTAAGAGGTGTCTCGTGGCAAAATGCGGCAAGTAACTGGAACAGTAATAAAGACAGCAAAGTCCCCCCACTGCCGATCGCGCCGATTGGCGCGGTCGAGGATTATCAGGATCAGAGAATTCTCGATCTTAATGCGATCGCTTCTACAAGTGACATTTACAACTCGGCCTGGCCCGTTACCGGCGCCAACAAAGCAAATGCATGGGACCTTTATGATATGATCGGCAACGTTTGGGAGTGGTGTCGAAACGATGCCGAAGATCCACAGCCGGTAATCTGTGGCGGATCCTGTCTGTCGCCGCCAGAGTACGTCCTCTTAGAGTCTGAGTTTTACTATACAATAGACTTCGACGATAGGGACAATGACATTGGATTCCGCCTCATCGTACCGGCCAGATGAACCTGCCGGACCACACCAATTTACAGATATTCATAAATGATGCCGATTCAGCAGGCCGATCGCTCTAATTGTAGCTCATCTCAAATTCAAAGTTATTGCTGAAGATGCATTTGAATTACGGCAATTCTTATCTCATCATTTTCAGTTATTCTCGGGACATACCTGCCCATAACGAACTCGACGGACGTTTCAACCGGCCAACCGATTTCAGTGCTAAGAATATTGACATAATCTCTCAACGCAAAAATACACTGTCCAGCCAGGTCATAATTCGTCCCATCGCCTTTGTGACTTTCCAGTACCAGGGTGAATGAATTCATCTGGTCCTCGGAAAGCAAATCAAGCGTCGGGAAGAACTGCTCAACCGCCGCTTTCAATGCGGCAATTCGTGTACCATCTGCATCTTCAAGGATCGGCATCAATTTCTGAAGTTTTTCCGCCGCCTTGTAAAGTCGAAGGTCCGTGCTAAGGGAGTCCGCGTAGGCCTCTGTCATATACGGCTGCACACCGATTCCCAACTCACTTAACAAATCCATCAGAGCCTGGGTATCAGGTCCTTCAACTTCACTGCGGAGTTCCGGTTCCAAAGTCCTGGGTGGTACCAGCGGAACAGGATTACTGAGTGCCAGAACCTCCGCAAGCAACGTTCTCACTCCTCGAAGTACATACGCCCCGGCAAAATATCCGGTAGATGTTTCATTAAACCAGTTTCTTATAGCTTCGGGATTTTCCGCAAAAGGCAGCCGGTTAAATCTTATTACCTCGTTTAGATTATTGCTGCTACGTGAAACGACCTCCAGCCGCTGCGTTTGATTGAAAATCGATTCGTTGAATATCCCTCCAAACGTCACTGTCTCACCAGCATCAACCACCATACTGCCATTGTCGGCAATCTCAACTTTGCTATTAACAGTGACGGTACCAATCGGAGGATCCAGCCGACTACTACCAAGGTAAATCGCCACATCCATCGGGTCGCCGCCTCCTGTTGTTGAAGTATCAAAATCGACACTCCCGCGATCATCATTAGTGGCCGGATTATATAATCCATTAGCAGTCAAAGCGGCATTCTGGCCCAATATCAGGTCATCTGAACTCCTAAGCACAATGGCAGCTTTCCCGCTTCCAAGTAGCAGGCCAACACCGGCAGCGCCATCGGAGTAGCCGGTGATAGGAACGTTAAGTGTGTCATTGGCCCCGCCGGTCGTATATATCTTGCCCGCCATCGATATCAAAGACACGCCACCGGCGTTTGCTGCCAGGCTCCCGTTAACAATCAGGTCGCCCGTTGTGGATTCTATTCCGATATTGCCGCCTGTGGAAGCCATTGTATTGGCAGTGATGTCGCCATCCCCTATAAGAGTTACATTGCCCTGCGCCGTCGTTGCAATCGACTGCCACTGGTCTGCTGCGTTTGCAGGTATCGTTTTATCTATGGTGACCCCGCCGCTATAGCTTTGAGCCGTAAGATTCGTAGACGATTGATTGCCAATCGTAAGAGTAGCCAGATTCAGATTGCTGCCCTGTCGCAGCGTCAAATCTTGTGTACCCACACCCGCATCGGCTTGAATCGTACCGCTACCACTTATAGCGCCTACTGTCGCGATCAGCGTCAGGGCACCACCGCCGGTCAAACTCGCCGTCCCGACACTCAAATTAGTACCGGCACTAAGAGTCGCACCATCCGCCACAGTAGTTACGCTATCCAACGTAAGGCTTCCGGCAGCAGTTACATCATCCAAATCTACCTGAGTCGCGCTCGTTATCGTGAATGACCCTATCGCATTCGTGGCACCTACGTTTTGATTGAACGTTACTGCTCCTGCACCTGCTGTTACTGATATCGTCTCCGTGTTCGCTACCTCCGCATCCACTAATCCCGTGAAGGTCACATTATCATCACTTGTTATGAAAACGGCACTCTCATTCAAGGTGATGGGTCTGGCTACGCCGCCTGCATCGTATGTCTGGTCACCGTCGGTGCGGTATGCAGTACCGGTAAATGTGACTGAACCGGTGGCAACGCCTTCAACATCAACTATGCCTGCGCCATCTGCACCGGCTGCACCGATATCATTTAGGCTTATTGCAAGGCCATCTACAGTTAAGTCGTCTATCGCGGTTCCTGCGCCTATGTCTCCTGTTACTGTGACATCACCTAATGCGCCGGCATCTAAGGTAAGGTCTGTATCGCCGGCCCCGTCATCATCTATGGTAGATGTAAACTCAATATCGTCAGTATCGCCACCGCCTGAGGTTACTGTGGTGGTTCCGGCTGAAAGATCAAG
>Ga0307434_1000213_pt1 | contig 50634 bp, 45 predicted proteins | sample SalMarWE160220MG_FD_202156 | JGI IMG/M metagenome (GOLD analysis project Ga0307434, IMG submission 202156) | Salt marsh sediment microbial communities from the Plum Island Ecosystem LTER, Massachusetts, United States - WE1603-220 | ecosystem: Environmental > Aquatic > Marine > Intertidal zone >... | reverse complement strand
CCCCCCTTTATCAACCCTATTCTCCCGAGGGTAACCAGTATCTCAAAGAACAGAAAACTTAAAAATCAATGATGATAAGCCTACCTTCTGCAGTTTCGGGCTCTAGGCTTTAATATACAAGGGACAATTCTTTAGATCTGTCCGCAGGGGCTTCGTCACCCCGAAACTCTTCATGGCTCCTCACTATGGCCAAGGGAATACCAATGTGCAAACTATAATTTGATCTGAGTAATAACTTTACAAAAAAACCGCCGAGGCCAAAGGCCCTAGCGGTTTCTGAGCGATCAGATCCCCTGATTTGACTGCAATTTCTTTCATCAGTGCTCCCACCCTGACAGGCCTTGGCCACGAACCACGATTCCCTTTCGTCTCTCAGCGACCCCGCGCTTTCTCATTTTCCATTTTCTTATTTTCGATTTTCGCCTTTCGTTTCTCGTCTCTACTTGATCAGCATTATCTTCTTGGTCTGGGTGAACTCCCCAACTTCTGGCCACTAGAAGTATTTACTAAAACCAGTTCCGTTCCCTTCTCACTATATCTCTTATAGCCAATTAGCTTTTAAAAATCCCTTCAATCCCTTTTATTTTGGTCTTATCCTTTCTTTCTATTTGCCTAATTAGGTCCAGTACTTGTTCCTTTGATAAATTTCCTGAAACCCATAGGGCTTTAAGTATCGAATGGAGGGACACTACTCTTACCTTTTGGGACTTTGCAAAATCTAACGACAGTCTATCAATGGTCGCAAAAATGTAATTCCTTGATTTGCAGATGGTTATGGACTCAAGCTCACCTCGTCCGAGCCTTGGTTCCTTGAGTAACAAATCCGTGAACTCCCCCGTCTCTTCACTCGTGGGAATTATGAGACGACATCCACTAAATATCCTATTGGGGAAGTCATAACCATACCGTAGGGGGACTAATAATTCTTCGTAAACCCTTGGAGTTATACAAAGTTCCCTTTTGCCAAAAAGTTGAGACAGGAGATCTATCCTCTCCACCTTCGCAAATACACTGGCGATATCGGTGTCCAGGATAATCTTCACCTATTTCTCCAAAATCAAATTAACTCCCTGATTCATCTCCTTATCTGAAGGAGGTTCCACCGTTCTTGGTGTTCCTCTCTCAGCTAATGCTGCTTTAAAACCTTCTAAAGAAATTCCGGTGATTTCAGCCGCTTTAGATAGCGAAACATCGCCCCTTCTGTATAGCTCGATTGCAGATTCTAACCTCAAGTCATATCTTGTCTCGAGCAGAGTCCTTACAGAATCGGTTAAAAGTTCCTTTTTGTTTTTGTAAACTTTTCTTCTGATCAGAGCATCCACCTCAGCATCAATCAGATTTTTCATAAGTTCCTCCCAGGACAAAATTTGATTTTTATCTCAAACCCCTTTAAAAATAAGTTTATCTCTCCAATCTGTCAACCTTTATTTTCCCCCTCTGATGTTTGCTTTACAAAAAAACCGCTGAGGCCAAAGGCCTCAGCGGTCTAAGAACAGCTACAGTCTCTTCACAGTTTCCTCCCCCTTAACGGGGGAGGACTAAGGAGAGGGTGACTCCACCCTATCCTCTTTCACCAGAGGATGAACACAAATCCCACAAATATCCAAGGGGAAAATAGGGACACTTCCTATTTTCTATCCTTCCATTCAATTTTCTAAAGGTGGCAGAATCGGGGTTCTGCCACCTCAACAAAATCTATGGTTTATGTATCTTCTGTGCTGACATATCCTCCTTCTTTCGCCCCTTAAAGGCCATTTTTTACGAAAAGGGTGGTGGTAGTTATTACCTTCTCCCTTCTGGTGAGGCTGGCCATTATTCTCGCCCCGGAAACTGAATTCTCTACCCTTCCCTTGAGGATATAGGGGAACCCAGTGGGGGAATCCACAAGCTGAAAGAGGAGGTCTTGGGCCAGGTAATCCTTGAGGGTTGCGGTGAGGTCCCTGGCCACCTGCTCACCCCGGGGGGAGAAATCAGCGACAAAGATATCGATGCCGTAAAGGCCAGAGGAGGATAGGCTTTGCAATAGGCTTTGAGCAGCCCCCATTATACCAGATTGAGGGGATGTAAGGAGAAAGGTTACCTTGGGAAGTGATGCCCCTCCCCAGACTGATGAGAGATTGTTCCCAGTTCGCCTCCTTAGATTGACCTCTGCCTGGGCCCCTTCCGGCCTCGAGGGAACTATCCCCCTGACCACTGCGCTTCCCATCCCTTGCCCATCTGTCAGGGCAACCCCGACAATCTCTCCCCGTTGAGAGGTCAAACTCCACCGTAGCGGCACACCTGGCAGGGGAAGGGAACCATAGAGGACTTTGACCTTGAGGGGATCTTTCTCTGTCCCCTTCCCTCCCAGCTTGATCATTTTTAAGGGATTTATGATTTTATACATCTCCCCCATAACCTCTGAGAGGGAGGTCTCTGGAGGAAGGGTAGCTATCCTCAATGGGCCAGCCACCGCCTCCAACTCCTGGTAAAGAGCTGTTTCTTGGAGGAGAACTTCCTCACATTCAGAGAGGAAATTCCACCTTTTTAGCAAATCTCCCTCCTCCCTGGCTCTCTTCATTAACCATTTCAGCTCATCATCCCGCCATTTTATCCTCTGGCTTAACCTATCTATGGCCTCCCGCCGAGGAAGGACGGCGACTACCAGGTAGATACCCTGCTCAGGCAGTGGGGTGGCCTCCACAATCCTTACCCCCTCCAGGATCATATCTACCGTAGATCGGTTGATGATCTGCAGCTTCTCTTTGACCCCCAGTCCAAAGGAGTCCGTGGTGTAAGATTCGATCCTCACCCTGATCTCCTCAGCGATCTCCCCAAATGAAGCCTCCTTGGCCCTCCTCCTGGCCACAGATAAACCTGGGGAGAGGGGGGAGGTCCCCACCCCCAAGAGATAGGAGCTGGCCGGATACTTTTCCTTATAACCGGAATAGCGGCTGCGGGACGACCTTTTCCCCAAGTAGGGGGAGAAACAGGAAAAGAGAAGGAGGGGGATAAGGAGGATAATTTTGCTTTTGCCCTTCATTTTATAGCGCCCCCAAGGATAACAGTCAGATACTACCAAAAACGAATCAATTTGTCAAAGATTTTTTTGTCTTTTTCTAAGGTCAAGACCTCAGTGGGTCACCAATCATACCGCTCATAGGCGCTTCCGATTCTTCCCACTTGGGCAAAATACCCTTTTTAATTGACAAAGCTATCTTGGGTCTATATTTTGTCCTCTCAACTGGGGAGGAATGTTGAGCGGCAAGCTTTTTACCCTGATCATCTTCATAGCGGTTTACCTCTATCTTATCTTCTTTAAAAGAAACCGGGGCTTGGGGGTCTGGGTTGGAATTTTGCTCCTCTGGGTTGGTGGGATGGTGGGGGTGAAGATGATGATCAAGGAGATAAATTGGAATGTGTTGGGGATATTTGCCGGTACCCTGATCATTGCTGAGCTCTTCATCCGTTCCCGGGCCCCGGCGCGGTTAACCGACAGCCTGGTGAAGAGGTCAAAAACGGTGGGAATGGCCGTCCTCTGGATCTGCATCCTCACCAGTTTCATCTCTGCCTTTGTGGAGAATGTGGCCACTGTGCTCATTGTTGCCCCTTTAGCCCTGCAATTGGCCAAAAGGATGAAAACCTCCCCCGTTCCCTTCCTCATCGGGATTGCCATCTCCTCTAACCTTCAGGGGACCGCTACCCTTATCGGCGACCCCCCCAGTATGATCCTGGCCGGCTATGAGAGGATGACCTTCAACGATTTCTTCTTTTATCAGGGGAGGCCAAGTATATTCTTTGCCGTGGAATTGGGGGCGATCACATCGATGTTCTTCCTTTACCTCTTCTATCGGAGAAACAGGGGGAGAGTGACCCCTATCGCCATAGAGAAGGTGAAAAGTTGGGTCCCAACCATCCTATTGATCTCGATGGTGGCCACCTTGGCCCTCTCCTCCGTCTTGGACCCTGGCTTTACCTACTTGGGGGGAATAGTCTGCCTAAGCTTTGGGGGGGTGGGTCTGGTCTGGCAGTGGATAAAGGAGAGGGATGAATCTAAGGAGGTGATGAAGGGTTACGACTGGGAGACCACTCTCTTTCTGGCTGGCATCTTCGTCTTGGTGGGTGCCCTCAAGGAGGCTGGGGTGATCACGGAGATGGCCAACCTGATGAGGTCCTTTATTGGCCCCAGCCCCTTTTGGAGCTTTACGGTAATCGTTTGGCTCTCCGTCCTCTTCTCCGCCTTCATCGACAATGTCCCCTATATAACCGCGATGATCCCGGTATCCCATCTTTTGGCCGATTCCCTCTCCCTTCCCCCTACCCTCTTCGTCTTCGGGCTCTTGATTGGTTCCTGTTTAGGGGGGAATATCACCCCCATCGGCGCGTCAGCCAACATCACGGCGATGGGGATAGCCAGGAAAAGGGGGTATCAGGTGAGGTTCATCGATTTCGCTCGCCTTGGCCTGCCCTTTACCATATTGGCCACCCTCAGTGGCTATTTGTTTATCTGGTTTGTTTGGAGATAGAGGATGGCCCTTACAGGGCTACCCGTCCCGAACCGGAACGGGTCGGGAAAGCCCGGGAGAGTGAGATTGTTTCGCTTTGCTCGCAATGACTCTGTTCGTTGTACTCTTAGAGCGATTTAATAGTAGGTAGGAAAAGTGCCAGAGGACATCCCCCTATTCATTTCGCCTATCCTATGTAAGCCAAAGTCTAACTCAATTGCTAACAGTTCATAGGGATCAGTTGTAGGAGCGTTCAATTAAAAGCTCTTACTAATTCAAAAGCATAGGAATTTCCATTTTTTTCTCTTTAACTATCAAAGAGTTACAAGAAGTTTAATGTTACTGGCCAAAATCCCTGATGGCCGCAGACTTTAGTCTGCTCTCTGTCGCCACCTACGAGGGCACCATTGCCGTTGTAGTATATAGTCCCCACTCCCTTAGAGGGAGAGGGACAGAGTGAGGGGGGAATAGACAAAATCTTCACCCTCTCCTTAGTTCTCCCCCATCAAGGGGGAGGGAAGTGTTTAGAAATCTTGCTTATCTGCGTTTATCTGCGTCCCATACAGCTCGCCCGCAGGGCGCTAAGTTCAATCGCGGATTTCCCATAAAGCTTGGCCTGATCCTCATCTCTGGTAGACCAGCTTCCCGCCGCAGATGGTCAGCTCGACCTCAACCCCCTCCAGCCCCCTGGAGAGAATGTCCTGGGAGAGGACGACCAGGTCGGCCAGCTTCTCCTCCCTGATAGAGCCCTTTATCCCCTCCTCAAAGGAGAAGTAGGCTGGCTCTATCGTATACATCCGCAGGGCATCCTTTAGGGAAACCCTCTGCTGGGCAAAGGGGGCGTTTACCAATGATCTCAGCCCATAGAGGGGGGAGAGGGGCATACAGTCTGAGCCCAAGGCGACCTTCAGCCCCCTTTCCTTAATCAGGCCGAACCTGTTGTTGTTCCTCCATTGGGGGAGGTGATCCTCATACATCCCCCCTGGCTGGGACCAGTTTCCGATGAAGTTTGGCTGCATGGCCAGGAGTATCCCCATCCTTCCCGCCTCTTCAATCTCCTCCTCGCGGGCCAGCTCAAAATGTTCTATGCGGTGACGCAGGGGATTGGAAGCAGCAATTGCCCTTTTGTATGCCTTCAAAACCTGGTGGATGGCCCTTCCCCCTATGGCGTGGATGAGAAACTGGTGTCCCCCTTCCTCCCCTCTGTGCACCATCTCGTTGAGCCTCCTCTGGGAATGGAGGAGCAACCCCTTATTCCTTCCTCCCCGGTAGGGGGAGAAGAGGGCTGCCGTCTTGGCCCCAATTGAGCCATCGGCGAAGATCTTTAATCCCCCTAACCGCAGGGTTTGATCCCCGAACCCGGTCTCTAATCCCAACCTGGAAAGCAGTTCCCCCTGGGCAAAGGGGAGGTTAATAGAGGCTCTGATCTTCAGCTCCCCATCCTGGCGCAGCCTCTGATAGGCCCAGAGATGGGAGGGCTTGGCTATATCCTGGACAGAGGTTACCCCCTCCCGTTGGGCCCTGGCTGTGGCCGCCCGCAAACCATTGAGGAACTGATCCCTGGAAGGGGGGAAGATATCATCGAGGTTAAGGCAGACATCCTCAAGGAGGATCCCCCTCTCCCTATCCACCCTTTTCCAGCCCTTTCCGATGAGGGCCAGGGCCTGTTGGTTGGCCACCGCCTGGTGGCCGCATATCCTGCGGAAGATGAGGGGATTTTGGGGGGCCACTTTGTCAAGTTCCTCCTTGGTGGGGGGCCTTTTCTCCTTCCATCTGCTCTCATCCCAGTTTACCCCAATGATCACCTCCCCGGGGGGGGAGGCCTTTACCCTTTCATAGGCTAGCTCCAGGGCATCCGCCAAACTATGGGTACGGGAGAAATCGGGCCTCATCTCCTCCAGACCCATCCCGACCAGATGGGTGTGGGAATCGATAAATCCCGGAAGGATAGTTCTCCCCCTGAGGTCCCAGATCTTCGTCTCCTCTTTCGTCCTCCTTTTTAGTTCCTCATATCTCCCCACCCCGGCGATCTTCTCCCCCTCGATGAGAACCGCCTCTGCCTCCTCCTTGGCCTCCATAGTGAGGACCTTCCCGCGCAGAAGGAGAGAGCCACTCTGGCTATAATCAGTCACAGCACCTCCCCAGGGCAATCCATTGGGTTGCCCCTACCCTGGCATCTATCAAGACAAAGAGTATCACATCGGGACAAAAAGCGGAAGCCCGGTCCCACTCCTCTCGTCCAAATATGTTCAAGCGCATTCCTCCATTCAACCTTTGCCAAACAAAAAAATCCTAACTATGCTTGGAATGAGACCCCCATCGTGGATGATTGTATTCTTTCAGAGGGATGCTGTGTCGATGGAATCTTTCACGGTTTCGTCTCACGGTTAAGTATTACTTTCCCTCCAAATGGAAGATGTGCACCCAATCCCTCTTTTCTGGAGGCAAAAGCCTGAAGGCAATCCCTGCGACCTCCTCTTTCGTCGTCCCCCCGGCGATGATCATTCCCTGGAGGATGGCAAACCAGGCATCGGCCAATCCAATCCCATGTAAATCCCTCTTGTATCTTCGGGCGTAGACTCTTCCCATCTCCTGTTGATAGAAGGACATTAGATAGGGGGCTTTATAGATCAAATCCTCGATCTCCTCCCAGTATCTCTCTCGATTTCCCTTTGTCTTTAAGTAGGATTTCAACCTTTCAATGTCACTAACTTTGCGTTCCTCTGCGGAGAAGGGCAGGGAGGTGATGATGCCAAATCTTGACTTGGCTTCTCTGTAAGCGTCAAAGAGACTCCGGCGAATACCACTACCAAAGGTGTATGGGTATCGGGATATGAAACCGTCATATACGATCTGACCCTTAAATGGCATAAGAACAGCTTTGACCATCAGAGGGAGGGGCTCACCTCCCAGCACCTCCTCAAATTCATTGGTCAAGGCCAAAACCCCATAAGCTTTTGGCGGCTTCTCCCACTCCAGGAAGATAGCATACTTCTTCAGATACCTGAGAAGATAGAAATCCTCCCGGATAGAATTCTTCCAGCCCAGGACTATTTCTCTCTCCTCCGAGGAGAAACCGAAGGGGTTCTCCTTGACGAAGGAGTCGATCAAATTGGATTGCTCCCAAAGTCGCTCCCTGACCTTGAATGCCTTTTCCATTGGCAATGTCTTAAACTCCTCTAAGGTAGAGATATCATCGATTATTCCCCCCTTTTGGTTGGTATAAAACAAAAGTGCCGGATGTAATCTGTAATATAGTTCCAAATCCTCCTTAGATAACCTCATTCTTTATCCCCTTGTAACAGTTCACAGGGACCAACAGTCAGCAGTCAGCTAATTATCAGTTGTCAAGAATTTTCCCTGACCTCTGGAGACTATTCACTGTAAACCGACCCCTGTAAACTGTTTCCTGACCTCTGGAAACTGGTAGCTATTTTTTACTCCCCTAATATTTGCACGATGACTTCGCGGTGGCGCGGGCGGTTATCAAAGTCGAGGAGGATGATCTGCTGCCAGGTGCCCAGCATCATTTCCCCCCCCACAAAGGGAACGGTGTAGGATGTGCCCACTAAGGATGATCTTAGATGGGCATAACCGTTGGCATCCCCCCAGGTGGCATCATGATGATAGCTGCGGTTAGAGGGGACAAGCTTCTCCCACAGCTCGGGCAGGTCCCGTAATAGCCCCTCTTCATATTCTATGGTGGTTATCCCCGCGGTGGAGCCCCCAATAAAGCAGGTGAGGATACCATTTTTCAGGTCGGATGACCGCAGGGCCTGGGAGACCTGAGGGGTAATATCCAGGATATCCGTGTGTCCTTTGGTCTCCACCTGAAAGGAATGGGTGCTAACTTCCATTTAAACCCCCTCCCGGTAGCAAATCTCCCCCCCAACAATGGTGGCCACCGCCTTCCCTTGCAGGGTCCAACCCCCAAAGGGGGTATTTCTGGATTTCGATCTGAACTTAGCCGGTCCCACTTGCCACTCCTTCTCCAAGTCTATGATGGTAACATCTGCCGGGCTCCCTACCCTGAGGTTGCCTCCTTTTATGCCGAGAATTTTAGCGGGGTTGGCGGACATCAGGGAAATGATGGTCTGAAGATTCAAGATGCCTTTGTGATATAGCTCTGTTAAAATAAGGCCCAGGGAGGTTTCCAGGCCAATGATACCAAAGGGGGCGGCGTCGAACTCCACATCCTTCTCCTCGGTGGAGTGGGGAGCATGGTCGGTGACGATGCAATCTATCGTCCCGTCAGTTAACCCTTTTCGCAAGGCTTCTATATCTTCCTTTCCCCTTAAGGGAGGGTTCATCTTGAGGTTGGGATCGAAGCTTGCCCTAATCAGCTCATCGGAGAGGATGAGGTGGTGCGGGGTAACCTCGGCTGTTACCCTTACCCCCCTTTTCTTTGCCTCCTTGACCAGCTCTAAGGACCCAGCGGTGCTTAGGTGGGCCAGGTGTAGCCTTCCTTGGGTAAACTGGGCCAGAAGGATATCCCTGGCTACCGTCACTTCCTCGGAGATGGAGGGGATTCCAACCAGGCCGAGCAGGGTGGAGGTAGAGGACTCGTTCATCCCTCCCCCTGAACTTAAATCCCTATCCTCACAATGGGAGCAGATGGGGATGCCCAGGGCCTTGCTGTACTCCAAGGCCCTCCTCATAATCTGGGAGTTGCTGATTGGATTCCCATCGTCGGAAAGGGCCACCGCCCCTGCCCTGACCAGATCGGCTGCCTCGGTAAGTTCCTCCCCCTTTAGCCCTTTGGTCACTGCGGCTATGGGATAGATGCGGCATTTGGCCTGCTGGGCCCTCTCCAGCACAAACCTGACCCCCTCCTGGCTCTCTATGGGCGGTTGAGTGTTAGCCATACAGGCCACCCCGGTGAAACCTCCGGCGGCCGCCGCCTGGGAACCGGAGAGGATAGTCTCCTCATCCTCCCTCCCTGGCTCTCTCAGATGAGTGTGAATGTCTATCAGGCCAGGGACAACAAGTTCCCCTTGGGCAGAGATAACCTCTTGAGCTTTTACCCCAATCCTCTGGTTTGCTAGGGATATCCTCTCCACCAAGCCATCCTTGATAAGGAGATCGGCAACCCGATCTATGCCAGATGCCGGATCAACTATCCTCCCCCCCTTGATGAGCAAGGAACCCTTAGCCCTCATGCCTCCCTCCGCTTAACAGGTAGAGAACGGCCATCCTCACGGCCACCCCATTGGTCACCTGATCTAAGATCACCGAATAGGGCCCATCGGCCACCTCAGGAGTTATCTCCACCCCCCGGTTAATAGGTCCAGGGTGCATAATAATGAATTCTTGCTTCAGTTTGGCCAACCTCTGGGCAGTTATCCCCCACTCGTTAGTATATTCCCTGAGGGAGGGGAGAAGCCCTGCCTGTTGGCGTTCTAATTGTAGCCTGAGCACATAGATCACATCTGCCCCCTGAAGGGCCTGGTCAAGGTCGTAATATACATCTACCCCCATCTCCTCCACCTTGAGGGGCATCAGGGTAGGGGGGCCACAAACGGCCACTGAGGCCCCCATTGTCTTTAACCCCCAGATGTTGGACCTGGCTACCCGGCTATAGGCGATGTCCCCCACGATAACCACCCGCAGCCCTTGCAACTCGCCAAACCTCTCCCTTAAGGTGAAGAGGTCGAGCAGGGCCTGGGTGGGATGTTCATGGGCCCCATCTCCGGCATTGATGACCGAACTCTGCAGCTCGCGGGCCAAAAAATGGGCGGCCCCGGGGGATGAATGTCTGATCACTACCATATCAACCTTCATCGCCTCAATGTTTTTGGCTGTATCCTTGAGGGTCTCCCCTTTGAGCACACTGCTGGTCGCCGAGGAGAGGTTTACCACCTCCGCGGAGAGCCTCTTCTCGGCTAGCTCAAAGGAGATGCGGGTTCTGGTGCTTGGTTCAAAGAAAAGGTTCGCTATCGATATCCCCCGCAGGGTAGGAACCTTCCTGATGGGCCTTTCCAAGACCTCCTTGAAGGGCCCGGCGGCATCTAAGATGAGCTTTATCCTCTGGGCCAGCATTCCCTCCAGCCCCAAAAGGTGCTCCCTCTGCGCGCTCAAACCTCTTCCCCCTCTACCAAGACCACCTCGTCTACCCCATCCTCCTCCTGCACCTTCACTACCACCTCCTGCTGCTTGGCTGTGGAGATCCTCTTGCCTATGTAGTCAGCCCGAATGGGGAGTTCCTTATGCCCTCGATCAATAAGCACGGCCAGTTGAATGGCCTTTGGACGGCCAAAATCTATTATCTCATCCAAAGCTGCTCTTACCGTCCGGCCACTGAAGAGAACATCATCCGTCAGAATGACGACCTTTCCCCGGACATCAAAGGGGATCTCCGTCCTCCCCACCACGGGCTGCTCGGCTTTGGTCTGAAAATCGTCCCGATAGAGGTTGATGTCCAAGCTACCCACAGGGATAGCAACTTTTTTGTTCTCCTCTATTATCTTGGCCAATCTCTGAGCCAAATAGACCCCCCTGGTCCTAATCCCAATGATTACCAGGTCCTTGGCTCCCCTGTTTACTTCGATGATCTTATGGGCCATCCGTATCAGGGTGCGTTTCATATCCTTCTCATTGAGGATTTTCCTACCCATATTGGCTTCCCTTAAAAAAAGACCTCCCCCTAAGGCTAATGGAGGAGGCCTGCTCATTGGAGATTTCCCACTCTAATCTGGTCATAAGCATTGGATTTATTCCATAATAAAGCCTAACTTTTCCCCTGTCAAGTCTTTTCTTTGGTCCTATCCCAAAAATCCCCGTTGGTTCCAGATCTGCAAGGGGTTTAAGCCTTGCCCCCTGCCCACGGTTCACGAGTGCGGGGCGAGGGGGGATGATCTTTTTCCCTCGATCTTAACACCTCCAAACCAGCGGCTTATCCGTGGCCCGATAAAGGCACAGATAATGCCCACAGCCACCCCGGCCAATGAGTCCACGGCATAGTGGTAGCGGGTATAGACTACAGCTACAGCCAGGCTGAGCACAATGGGCAGCAGAATCCAGAATACGGTCTTCTCATATCTTTTAGCGGAGAAGAGAATGGCAAAGGCGGCGGCAACATGAGAACTGGGTAAACACCCCCCATGGATTGAGCCCACAGATTGGATTTTTCTCACCAGGCTCAAGAAGAATCCTCCCTGCAAGGGAGCAGAATGTAAGTCGACCATCGTCTCCCAGGGCCCTCTGGCCGGAAAGAAAAGAAAGCCGATAAAGGAGATGTAGTAGGCTAAGAGAACATTGAAGAGGAACTTATTGAATTCCTCTTTCTTCCCTCTAAAGTAGAGGGGGAATCCCCCAATGGGGATGAGCAGAAAATACATAAAGTAGGAGAACTCCATATATTCGGTAAGCCAAGGATGGGCGATCTGGCCGAACCAGACTGTGGGATGCACCCCAAATAGGAGGTGATCCCATCTCATTAGGGGGACTTCCACCCAGTAGGGAAAGAGGATAGTGGTTATTCTCCCCAATTCTTCAAACATAGGGGTAAGCAATAACACCGGATACCAATTCCGCAGAAATATCAGTATGGGGGAGTTGAACCTTTTTGATCTCCGTACAAAGAGGTAGATAAGCAAAGAGGAGAGGTAATGGATGCAGACATCCCATCCCCAATGCCTTAGGTTGGGGTGAAAGAGAAGGATAAGTGTCCCCATAAGGATGAGGTAGGAGATGGTGGCGATATCTATGGGGCGAAGTGAGGTTCTCCCCTTGGTGGTCTTATTTATCCCGATCAACAATTCCTTCCAAAGTGACAAAATCAGGCTATAGGATAATGAGGATAACACCTTTTGTCAAGGGTGGAGGGATAAAATGTGAGGGAATAATAAAAACCGCTGAGGCGGCCCAATAACCGCCTCAGCGATTCTATTCAAAGAGCTGTCAGGAGTTACCTCCTGACAGCTCTCAAATGATAAAGGCGAGGGGAGAAAATCCTCTGGTGGCTGGAGATTGCTTCGTCCCGATTTTCATCGGGACTCGCAATGACAGACAAAGAGATTGTCATTGCTCACCCTGTTAGGTATCAATAACATCTTGGCAAGAGCCAAAGATTATGGGACTTATCTAACAGGGCGAGGAGCGTAGCGACAAAGCAATCTCATTCTACCCAGCTTTAGCTGGGGTAGGTAGGGCTTTAGCCCGTTTGGAGTGCTGTGGCCCCTGTCACAGCCTTAATCCAAAAGTGTGCTGTCAGGAGTCACCTCTTCCGCCAGGAATCTCGTCGGAACGGGGCTGACAGTTCTTGAAAAATAAATGGGTGGGGGGAAATCCCTTAAATCCTGTCATCCCGTCAGAAAAATTCCCACGGGGGCGGCTAAATTTTTGTTTGACAATCATCCTGAGATTCTCTATTTTAAATATGGTTTTAGTATCTATCCAGTTTCACCCTATAAATTGGAGGGATAATATGGGACAGCAAAAAGTTAAGACAAACCTCATCTTTCCTGAAGACCTGCTTAAAACCATAGACAGACTTGTTGGTGCTCGGAAACGAACCAAATTCATTGTTGAGGCCACCCAGGAGAAATTAGAACGACTCAGATTCTCTCAGGCCTTAGACAAGGCGGGCGGTGCTTGGAGAGATAATAACCATCCCGATCTCAAAACCCAGGGTGACATCAACCAATATCTGAGAGAAATCCAAGTGGCCACCAACCAGAGGTTAAAAAAATAATTATTCACCACGGATAACCACGGACTATGCACAGAAAAACAGGGATCAGTAATCAGTTTACCAGGATCGGGAACCAGGAATAACCAGCATAAACTTCATTTTTAATTCTTAATTGCTTTTTCCCGTGAAATTCCGTGGTAAATTATCTATTCGTGTAGATTCGTTTATTCGTGTCATTCGTGTTCCAGAGATTCAGTGAAATCTGTGGCTGTGTTTGTTGCGGCTTTGCTGTGCCATGTAATCTGCGGATGGAATTGAGAAGGGGAGCAGGTTCTCTGCTCCCCTTCTTTCATCTGCCAGAAGGAAAGGTGACCCTCATCTTGCCTGATTGAGTTCCTTATTTCAGAAGGACCATCTTCTTAATCTCTGTATAGCTACCTGCCTGCAGTCTGTAGAAGTAGATGCCGCTGGAGACTTCCTTGCCCAAACCATCCCTTCCCTCCCAGCTTACTGAGTAGTAGCCAGGGGCCTGCTCCCTATTTACCAGGGTTCTCACCAATTGCCCCCCTATGTTGTAGATCTTCAAACTGAACGCTGATTGCTGACCTGTGCTCGGAACGGCACCGCTGACCGCTGGAATGGCGTAGCGGATGAGGGTGGTGGGGTTAAACGGATTGGGGTAGTTCTGGGATAAGGCAAATGACTTGGGTATTCCGAGCCGATCGGTTACCTCGTCAACCCCAACACTTGTGTATGCCATCGCCACATTGGAGAAGCCTGACCAGTTGGGAACCTCATCCGCGGCCTTCATCACAAAGTAGTAAGTGGTGTTGGAAACTAAACCTGTGACCACGCAGGAGTCCTGCGAACCTGCCGAGGAAGGTGAGGGTTCGTTGAGAACGGTATCCGCGGAAGTCCACCAACTGGCTGTATCGGTCCCCACTGAGGAGGTAGAATAGCGAATATCATAACTGGAGGCAGTTCCCGTGTTTCCATCGTCTCCTGGTGCTGTCCATTTCAGGGTAATAGAGGAAGATGAGGAGTCGGTGGCTGTGAGGTCGGTTATAGCTGCAGGGGGAGTGACATCAGCCACGACATTGAGTAAAATCGCAACATTACTCTGGCCATAATTTGCCAGGGAAAGATCCATTGCACCATTTCCGTTCAGATCGGCTGTCTGGATGGAGTAGGGTCCACCGGCAACAGAATAAGTAGTAGCAGAAGCAAAGGTCCCATCGCCGTTGTTCAGCAACACCGCCGCCTTGCTTAGGCCATACAAACCTGCAGCCAGATCAACATCCCCATCGCCGTCCAGATCACCACTACAGACTGAGTAAGGGCCAGTACCGACGTAGTAATTAGTCTGCGCCAAAGGGGCTCCACTTCCATCATTAAGCAGAACAGAAACGCTGTCTGAGCTATAGTTCCCAATAGCTATGTCAGAATAACCATCTCCATTAAAATCGGCCCCACATATAGCGAATGGCCAAGCTCCTGCAGGATAAAGAGTGGGAGAGCCAAACTGTCCTAACCCAGTGTTTAAAAGCACCGAAACATAGTTATACCCATATCCGAGTGGAATTGCCAGGTCGATTGCCCCGTCATTGTTTATATCAATTGGGCAAACCCCATAGGGGAATCCGCCGGCATTATAGTTTGCGGGCGAAGCGAAAGTTCCATCTCCATTTCCCAACAACACTGAAATATTAGAGGAGTTCAGGTTTGCCGAGAGCAGGTCAATTATTCCATCTCCATTGACATCGCTGCAGGAGACAGCCCAAGGGCCATCCCCAACGGCATACCTGGTTGTGGAAAGGAAACCTCCAGTTCCATCGTTAAGCATGACAGCAACGCTATCTAAGGCGTTATTGGTTACTGCTAAGTCATCGAATCCATCTCCGTTGAAGTCGCCATCGCATATAGAATGTAGCATATCACCGGCATTATAGTTAGTGGGAGAGGGGAAAGTTCCGTCCCCATTGTTTGAAAGCACTGAGACATTTTGACCGATATAGTTTGCGGTAGCTAAATCTACATCTCCATCTTTGTCCAGATCACCATCGGTTATGCAATATGGATTAGTATTGGTACCGGTTGTATAGTTAGATGGGCTACCAAATGTTCCAGCGGTGGGAGTGGTCACCACTACAGTGAAACTCCATACATAACCCCCCAAGGATGCCAGCCTTGAGGACTTAATCCCTGTGGATAGTATAACAGTTACCATCTCGCCGTCGTGGAAATCTGTAGTGGGATCGAAGGTGACTGTCTTCGTGCCAGAATTATAGCTGATTGTCCCGGAATGGGGGCCTGAGTCAGAGCTATAGACCACCACTGTGGAGCTATTGAGAGTGCTGGCGTTCATATTCTCATCGAAGGTGGCAGAAATGTTTGTGCCTTTGGCCACATTCAGAGCATTCATAGCTGGCAAGATAGAAACCACCTTGGGGGGTTTAACGGTACCTTCTCTGGTAAGTGAGGGATCACCGTAGAGGTTGAAATCGAACATATTCCAGTATTCATGGTAGGAAGTCCAGCCGTAGTTTTGATTGCAAAAGAGTTTAGAGTCATAGAGGGCGTCACCAACCTTCTCAGATCCATTGGGGCCATTGATCATATAATGATTAAACTCGTAGCACATTGATTCGCCACCGCCCAAAGGTAAAGTCCACCCCATCACGCCCCAGGATATTCGGGAGGCACTGACGATCCCGGCAGAAGAGCCAAGTGAGGATTTGGTTAACAGATCAACTCCCAAACGACCCCAGGAATTAGATTCTGGGTACCCTACCAGACAGGACATAGCGAAAACGATTGATGGATGATCATCGTCTATGTTAGAAGAAGTGCTAATGAAATCGTACCAGGACATCTCGTCAGGGGTCTGCGTTTCAGGAACATTATCTCCATCGTCCGAATTCCAGACCTTCCCGGATGCACTGTTTGACCAGCCGTGGCCCACCCAGTTTACCACCCCATATTGGCCGTTTCGCCAGTCGCTAGCAAAGGCTGTTGTAGTAAGTGAATCCCAGGAGGAATAAGAGGAGGGAGCTAATCCCTTATGTTCGCTATAGTGCTTTTTTGTCCAGCCACTCATGAAGTTGGTCTCGATCAGGTCTAATAAATAGGCGCCATCTGTTACCCCCGCGCCGCTATAGTCTTCGTTAGCATACCATAAGATTGCCCCGGCATGCAGAGCCTGGTCCTTCCAGGTTCCGGTATTCCGTTCAAAGGTGGCTAATTTATTAAGGGTAGTAGTTAACTGGGTGGTATTAGTGGTGGGTATCCGTCCCACATAGACCTCGGCGGCGAAATCGGGCACATCCTGCCCGTATTCCCCGTAGAATCCATCACCATCCCAGTCCCAGGAGATATTGTCTGCCCAGGTCAGATCGGCATAATAGTAATCAGTCGGTACCTCACCCATCAGACTTTCCGGATAGGCAGGGAAAAACGAATGGTTGCTTGGATCCGGGTAGCAATAACGCATAGGAACAACGCTGTAGTCGCCCACCAGAAGCACATACTTGATTCCCCAGGTGGGGTAATAAGTTCTCAGGAAGTTACGGATCTTTGCGGCAAGATCGCTCCCCGGCCGGTTGGTGATCAGGGTGTCTGTAGTGAGCACGGTCTTCACCTTGTATCCCAGAGAATCTTGCTTCCAACTGATGAAGTTGGAGGAGGTTATCCCACTTTGTAGTGCACTGGTGGTGATGATCACATAGTCGTAGGATTGCCCCTTAGGACGGGTGCCTCTGGGCTGGTACCACCTCTTCCCCTCCAGAAAGTTAAAAAATAATCTTGACGCACGCTCATCAGCTATTGTATCCCACTTTAACCGCTCCATCCTCTTGGCTTCAGCACTGCCTGGGAGGGGCAGGCTGTACTCCACTGAGACCTGAGCGCCGTCATAATGGATTAACCTTCCCGATTGAGGGTGATAGCCAAAGGGACAGAAGGAGACCGAGGCATAGGAATACTTTCGCAGACTGCCAGATCCGGTAAGTTTTCCCCTCTCCTTTGGGTAGGCCTGATCTGAGGAATAGATTGCCTGGTTATTTCTCTTCCATTCCTCTTGCAGCTTTTTCATCAGATCTGAGTTATGGAGTGAAGGCATAATGGGGGGACAGGGGACAATCTTGTAGATTCCAGGAAGTTGGCTTGTACCCATCCCTTTGACCTCTACCGATAGAACCCTGGCGCCAGGCGGCAGGGCAATCAGGAAGCTCTTGGCTGGAAGCATCGGCTTGCCCGGTCCCATCAGGTAGCCGAATCCGTCCATCTCGATCCGCTGGCCCTTGTCCACATTGACAATTTGATATTCACCGGCTGTCAGGGTTACGGTCAGATTCTCAGCGGTTGCTATCGAAACTATAGAAAAGGCTATAGAGAAACTGAGGACCGCCAGGAGAACCTTCAACAAAACAGTATTTTTGGTGTACATTTCCCCCCTCCTCAATTTTAAGAATTTTGACACAGCTTATCATCGTACTTCCAAATTTTTCTTCTCCTTTACCACCCCCTCGCACTTTATTTTTGCAAAAATAAAAAAGGCCCATCTCTCATCCCACGGGCAAAGAAGGGCCTTCACATAAAACACAAATTTGGCATAACATCACCCCCTTAAGGGTTGGGTGTTAATCAAATCATCTCCATTGCAACACATATAAAATAACAATTTTGAAAGGGTTTGTCAACAATTTTTGCGGGGCTCAGGAACCTGCCTTCTTTTCCAATATCCCCTCTGTCAAGGAGAGGGCAACTCCGGAGAGCATCACCTCCACCCCCAACTTGGTAAAATCACCCGATATGAGATCGCTCTTCACATTGGCATAGAGGGAGCAGGCTGCTCCCCTCTCCACCACCAATCCGGATAGTTTCCCCCCTGATTCGGCGACAAAGGTCACCTCCCCTAATTCTTCGCTGACCACATAGCCCGAGCAGAAATGAAGTTGCAGGTGGGAGGTGGGGGTATAGACAACTATGAGGGCCCCCTTCTCTTGGCCGAGTTTCGCCTGGGGATAGATCTCCAAGATCAGGGTTCTCCCCTCTTCTTGATTGACCAATTTTAGCCTGTAGTGATCTACCTCCCAGGGGTATTCGCCCACCCTGAGGACTTCAGCGATCCTTTGGATGTCCTTTTCTTTAAAGCTGAACATCTATAATTCAATTCACCTTTCCCAGATGGTAGAACCCCAATCCATCGGATTCCACTTGGGTTTAGGTTCAAAGTGAGGTGGCAGAATCCCGATTCTGCCACCCTCCTTATTTTGCTGGTAGGTGAGGGCACCTGACGGCTCGTGGGGAGCCCCTCATTCAGTAGTTTGAGATTGCTTCATCCCGATTCCATCGGGACTCGCAATGACATTCTATTTTGCGCTCCTGATGGTGCGGCTGCCTTTCTTCTTGGACTCCGCTAAGGCGGAGTGCCTACAGCTATAAGTCTCCCACTGCAAGGGGATATAGAGGATTTTCGTTCTGAGCCCCTTACCCTTTCAGCTCCTTCTTCTCCTGCCCCTTGTCTTCCTCTCCCTCCTCTATTTTCACCTCGTCCTCAATGTCTTTAGCCGCCTTCTTGAATTCCCTAATCCCCTTTCCCAGGCCCCTAGCTACCTCGGGGATTCGCTTGGCCCCAAAGAGGAGCAAGACCACGAGCAGTATTAAGATTATCTCCTGCGGTCCCAGGCCGAACATTTTCATCGCCTCCCTTGGTTAATGACTTCGCTGGCCGGTTCTCCATAGGGTTTCACCGGCCTTTCCGACCTATCGGGGTTCCGATAGGTAAATTTGCTACAAGTACCACCATTTAAAATAGTAGATGGCCACAAATATGCCTATTATGCTCAAAAAATTTATGTAGAGCTTCAAGCCAAAGGTGAGGGAAATAACCCATAAGTCCACCTTCACCGGCGAAAATCCCAAGGTTACCGATTTCTGGAGGAGGGTTTTCACCACTCCCGGCGGAAGTATGTAAGCTAAGATCGCGCCTAACAATCCCCCGATTACTGCCCCGGTAATTATGGCTATAAAGAGAATGGTGAGCTTATCTTTCCTCATTTCTACTCCCGATGATAGATTGGAAGATCTTTCTCCCATCCTTTGAGCCGAGCAGGGGTTCCACACATCTCTCCGGATGGGGCATCATCCCTAAGACATTGCCGTTATCATTTCATTCTCTACCTTCAAATATACATATTTGCAGATAAAACGCAAGCTTTCATTTTGCAGCATCACCCCGGGGAGCAAGCCGGCCTCGTGGTGGATTTGAAATCCGTTGCAGATACCCAAGGTGAGCCTTTCTTCCTGGGCGAACTTCTTCAGGTTTTAAGGTGATGTGTATCTTGGGCTTAAACATCTTCACTTAGTCCCGCCCTTTGAAATATCCCCTCTACCTTCTCTAAGTAAGGCCCTAACTGGAAGCAGGCCTCGATCCGGTCCTTTCCCAAGGTCCTGTTTACTGCCTTCTCCTGTAAGGCCAGTGGTTGCAGCTCTCCCCCCCCCTCCCAGACCCTCCTGGTCAGATCTTGGACGATCCGATAAGCCTCCTCCCTGCCCATCCCCTCCCGCACCAGCTCCAGCATCAATTTCTGGGAGAAGATAAGGCCCTGGGTGTGGCTTAGGTTCTCCAGCATTCTTTGGGGATAAACCGTTAGGTTCTCTAAGATAAAAAAGAAATTGTTTAAGATGTAGTCGACCAGGATGGTGCTATCCGGGAAGATGACCCTTTCCGTGGAGGAGTGGGATATGTCCCTCTCCCCCCAGAGGGGGATATTCTCTAAACCCGCCAAGCAGTTTGCCCGCACCACCCGGGAGAGGCCGCAGATCCTCTCACAGAGTATGGGATTGCGCTTGTGGGGCATAGCGGAAGAACCCTTTTGCCCTCCTAAAAATGGCTCCGCAACCTCCCTGATCTCTGGGCGCTGCAGGTTTCTGATCTCAGTGGCGAACTTCTCCAAAGAGGAAGAGATGATGGCCAGGGTGGTTAAATACTCTGCATAGCGGTCGCGCTGGATTATCTGAGTGGTTATCCCGGCGGGCTTGAGGCCCAGCCTTTCACAGACCTCTTCCTCTACCTGAGGGTCAAGGTGGGCATAGGTCCCTACCGCACCGGAGAGCTTCCCCACCAAGATCCCCTCAATGGCCCTCTTCATCCTGGCCAAGTTCCGCAAGGTTTCCTGGTGCCAGACGGCCAGCTTGAGGCCGAAGCTGATCGGCTCAGCCCAAACGCCATGGGTGCGGCCCAGCATAGGGGTGGACTTAAACTCCTCAGACCTCTTCCTTAATATGGCCAGAAGCCTTTCCAGATCGGCGACTATTATCCCCCCAGCCTCCCGCAGCAGGAGGGCTAAGGAGGTATCGAGGATATCTGAGGAAGTGAGCCCCAAGTGGATATATCTGGACATTTCTCCGATGTTCTCGGAGAGGTTGGTGAGAAAGGCGATCAGGTCATGGTGCACCTCGGATTCGATCTCGGCAATTCTCTGGGGCTGAAATTTAGCCCTTTCCCTGATTGCTTTGGCAGCCCCTTTGGGTATGTAACCCAAATGGGCCTGGACATCGCAGACCGTGATCTCCACTTCCAGCCATTTTTTGAATTTATTCTGGGGGAGCCAAATTCTCCCCATCTGGGGAAGGGTATACCTGGCGATCATCTCTTCTCCTCGGGGAGAATCTCCACCTTGAGTCGTTTCTCCAAGGTCTTCCCCTTCCGCCAAACTTTAAGCTTAAACTCATCGCCAGCCTGGGCGGTATAGAAGACCTCCCTGATCTCCTTCTCTCCTCTTATCGGGTGATCATTTACTTCGGTGATCACATCCCCTACCTCCAGGCCAGCCTTCTCCCCGGGGCTTCCTTGATCGATTTGGGAGATGATTACCCCTTGGGCTTGGGAGAGCCCCAAGCTCTCAGCAATGAGCCTATCCACCCTCTGTACCCGCAGCCCTGTCCAGACCTGCCTCACCCGGCCATACTTGAGCAGTTCCTTAATCACCCTTTTGGCCGTGTTTATGGGGATGGCAAAGCCAATCCCCAAGGAGCCGCCGCTCTCCGTGAAGATGAAGGCGTTTATCCCAATGACCTCGCCGGCGGCGTTTACCAGGGGGCCACCGCTATTACCGGGGTTTATGGCCGCATCTGTCTGGATCATCCCCTGGTAGATGTGGCCGCCTCGGGGTTCAAAATCCCTGTTTACCGCGCTGATTACCCCCACCGTTACCGTGGGTTTGCTATCCGAAATGAGGAAACCAAAGGGGTTGCCAATGGCTATGGCCCATTCTCCGATAATGATGCCATCTGAGTCTCCTAAGTGGACCACGGGGAGGTCCTTTGCCCTTATCTGCAAAACGGCCAGATCTGTAGCCGGGTCAGAACCTTTTAGCTCCCCAGTGAGTTGGCGGCCATCTGGAAGGCTGACCACTATCTGGGTGGCATTCTCCACCACATGTTGATTGGTGAGTATATGCCCTGCTTTATCGATGATAAAACCTGAGCCCATAGATTTTATCCTCTGCCTATACTCCCTGCGGAGTTCAGGGAAAAACCGGTCAATGAAAGGATCGCGGAAGGGGAAAGGGCTGGTGCGATAAACCCTGATCTGGGTTACGGATATGCTGATCACTGCTGGGCCAACCTTTTGCGCTGCCCTCACGATGGCGTTTCTCCTTGAGCTGTAGAGTGAGCAGTCTACCTGATAGGGGAGAGGCCCTGCCCTCAGCCCATAGGGGAGAAATAGGACGAACACCAAGAGGAGAAGGGAGATTAGAAGCCTTTTTTTCATCTTAGCCCCTGCTCTGGCTTTTGACCTTCTCCCAATCGGCCAAGAATCTTTCCATCCCCACATCGGTAAGGGGGTGTTTAACCAGTTTCTCTATGACCTTAAAGGGGATGGTGGCGATATGCGCACCAGCTAAAGCCGCCTCCACCACATGCAGGGGGTGGCGGATGCTGGCCACAATCACCTCCGTGGTGAACTCATAGTTACGGAAGATGGTCACTATCTCCCTCACCAGATCCATCCCTCGGTAGCTTGTATCGTCTATCCTCCCGATGAAGGGGGAAACGAAGTTGGTTCCAGCCTTGGCGGCCAGCAGGGCCTGAAGGGAGGAGAAGACCAGGGTGACATTGGTCATTATCCCCTCTGCCCTGATCAACTTTACCGCCTTTAGCCCCTCTGTAGTTATGGGCACCTTGATGGTGATGTTAGGAGCAATTTTAGCTAATCCCTTTGCCTCTCTGAGCATACCAGGGGGATCGTTGCTCACTACCTCGGCGCTTACCGATCCCTTGACGATAGAGCAGATCTCCTTCAGGATGTCTCGGTAATCCCCCTTCTCCCGGGAGAGGATGGTGGGATTGGTGGTTACCCCATCCAGGATCCCCATACTTGCCGCCTCCCTTATTTGTTCGACATTTGCCGTGTCAATGAAAATCTTCACTTAGGCCTCCTTTTTGCCTTATTTTTCTGTGCCGTCAGGGCTCCCGCCCTGACGGGTCTGTTTAATCTCCTAACTCTACCTGACCTCCATCCCTGACCGTTTGCCTCCCCCTATTGTGGGAGAGGTTTCCAGACCTCGATTATCGGCATCAGGAGGTGCCTCCCACATTACAGCTCAAACATCTCCCTGTCGGTCATTGCGAGCGACAGCGAAGCAATCTCATAGGGATTGCTTCATCCGCCAAGAAGCATGGCGGATTCGCAACGACTTCTTCGGATTGCTTCGGCACTTTCAGTGCCTCGCAATGACGGACCTTATTTTGCTGTGCCGTCAGGGCTCCCGCCCTGACAGATCTCCTTAACCATCTGATTTTACCTGAGCGGTCAGATCCCCTGATCTGACCGTGGCAGAACTGGGTTCTGCCACCTCGATTATGAGGATCTTGTAGTGGCAATTCATGAATTGCCACTACTATCAATACCATACCCCCACCAGGCAAAGTCCCTTGGCTGGGGCGGTGGGGCCGGCGTTTTCTCTATCCTTGCTTTCTAAGATCTCCTTGAAATCTTTGACGGTGATCTTTCCCCTTCCTACATTCAAAAGTGTTCCGGCCATAATCCTCACCATATTGTGCAGGAACCTATTGGCCTCAATGATGAAGATGACCTCCTTGCCCCTTCTTCTCACCTGAGCTACAAAGACCTGACAGACTTTATTCTTTTCCCCCTTCTCCTGATGGCAGAAGGCAGAGAAGTCCTTCTCGCCAAGGAGGCTATTGGCAGCAGTATCCATCTGAGCGACGTCCAAACTATAGGGAACTTCCCAGACGAAGTTCCTCCTCAGGGCAGTTCTGCCCATATAGTAGCGGTATCTGTATCTGCGGCGCTGAGCATCAAAGCGGGCATTAAACCTTAGAGGAACCTCTCTTACCCCCTTGATGACGATATCTCGGGGAAGGAGGGAGTTTAAACCATCTCTAATTGCCTTTCCCTGAAGGCCGCTTTTGGTGCAAAAATTGGCCACCTGTCCTAAGGCATGAACACCTACATCTGTTCTGCCAGCTCCGGTGAGCTTTACCTCTTCACCTATGATCTTTTTCAAAGAGCCCTCTATCTCTCCCTGGACTGTCCTCAACCGAGGCTGTCTCTGCCAGCCAGAGAATCCCGTCCCCTCATACTCTATCCTCAGCTTGATGTTTCTCAGTTCCCCTTTGGACATTATTTAAAATCCGGATTATCTTCAACCGCACTTTAGTGCGGGTTAAGGCCCTTTAGGGTCATTTGTAGGGGCTAAAGCCCCAAGGGCCCCGGCTAAAGCCGGGTAGAAGTGTAGGGGTTGCATTTATGCGATTACCTATTCGTGGGGATTTGTCCATTCGTGTTCTATAGATTCAGTGAAATCCATGTGATCTGTGGCTATTGCATATTTTGGCTTAAAGAAGAATCCCACCTATGAGGATTATCCCACTTAAGGAGAGGGCGAGAAGGTCCTTCCCTCCAAATTTGAGCCTACTGTAAGAGGTCCTTCCCTTTCCCCCCCGATAACAGCGGGCCTCCATAGCCAAAGCCAATTCATCTGCTCTCCTGAAGGTGGAGAGGAAAAGGGGGACTATGAGGGGGATGAGAGACCTTACCCTCTGAGGGATGTTGCCTCCAAAATTGGCCCCCCGGGCTAACTGGGCCTTCTTTAGAGTTTCCGCTTCCTCAATTAGAAGAGGCACAAATCTCAAGGAGATCATCAGCATCATAGCCAATTCCTGAGAGGGGAATCCCAACTTCTTCAAGGGCCGAAGCAGTGACTCAATCCCATCGGTGAGTTCAACCGGAGAGGTGGTTAAGGTCAAGAGGGCAGCCAGAAGAATGAGTATCCCCAGCCTGAGGCAGAAAAATATCCCCTTGACCAACCCCTCATAGGTGGCACCCAGCCGGTCAAAGGGGAAGAGGGAGATTGGCCTGCCCTGGGAGAAGAAGAGGTGGAGGATGATTGTAATGACAAAGAGCCAGATAAAAGACCTCAAGTTCCGCAGAGGGTAGAATGGAGGAAGTCGAGAGAGCAAGACAATTAAGGCCAAAATAAGGAGAAGGCCGAGATAATCCCAGATTGCCCTGACCAACATCACCGAGCTCACCAGCAGAAGGAAACAGAGCAACTTTGCTCGGGGGTCAAGTTGGTGAACAACTGATCCGGTGGGCACATACTGCCCCAAGGTTATATCCGCAAAAAAGGCCATCTCTCCTTGTAATAGTTCACCACCAATACACACGGAATCCCACTGAAGTGGATGCTGAAAGGCGAGTACCAGGGCCCCAACCCCGCCACCTACCTTTTCCGTCAGAATCGGGGTTCTGACGGCTCGGTGGGGAACCTATCGGGTGAAGGCACCATAGTCCACCGCGGATACCCACGGAATACACACAAAAAGCAGGGGCCAGTAATCAGTTTACAGGGATCAAGATCAGGGATAGCCAGCATGAGTTTCATTTTTAATTCTCAATTCTTAATTCTTAATTGCTTTCCCCCGTGGAAGTCTGTGGTAAACTTGCTGACTTTCCTCTTTATCTAATCGACTAGGCGACAAAACCTCGGGACCTGCCACTCAGTCTAAGATCTGAATGTGTTCCAGGGAGGAGAGGATGACGAAGATCCTTTCGTTGTTGCTCTCCGCATCTACCGGGAGGAGAAAGAAACCCGTTCTCTTAGGATCATAACCCTGGGTGTAGCCGAAGAGGATCTCTCCGTCCGTGAACTTCACCTGCACTTTCTTCCCTGGTAGGGATTTAGAGGGGAAGACCTTCTTCTCCATCTTCTCCATCCTCCCTCCAAAATCCTTGACGAAGAAGATGGCCTTCAGTTGGGAGGTATCCACCTGATGGCTTATCTCCTGGAGGTTCAAGATGTGAAATGAGGGATGGCGAGGGGAGAAGTCAGTGGTAGTTCCCTTCTCAATCTTCCCATCCTTGAAATGTATGACGATCTTTATCTCCAAGGTTCAACTCTCCCGATCAGGTGATTTCTTCCGATTGCTCTCCCTTTCGTAAATCCTCCTCCAACTCCTTGATCCTAGAAATCTTCTCCTTCACCTCAGAATCGCCGGCGATCCTGGTGGTTCCCTTCTCCACCAAAAGCTTGTAGACAAGGCCACCGAGTTGCGTGAATTCCTTGGCTATCTCCCTCTTCAAGGTATATATCTCCCATCTCTCCTTGCCCTTCTTGGTATACTCCTCCGCCTTTTCCCGTCCGGATTCAAATATCTCCATTGCAGTTTTTCTCGTCTTTTCCCAGATGTTCTCTAAGTTTTCTCCTTTTCCCAATTCTCACCTCCTATTTTAAATCATTGGAATAATTTACCACGGACTGGCACGGAAAAACAGGGATCAGTCTTCAGAGATTAGGAATAACCAGCATAAATTTCATTCTTAATTGCTTTTTTTCATGAGATTCCGTGGTGCGGGGTTTTAGTGTTTAACTTCGGACCTGAACTTCCCTCATCACGGTTCCTCAGATTACCTTGTATTTCTTCCCTACCTTGGTGAAGGCCTCTATGGCCCGATCGATCTGCTCCTTGGTATGCGCCGCGGAGAGCTGTACCCTAATGCGGGCCTGGCCTTTGGGGACAACCGGATAGGAGAAGCCGATGACATATATACCCTCATTGAGGAGATCATTGGCAAAGCCCTGTGCTAACTGGGCATCGTTTTCGAATTTACCGAACATTATGGGAACGATAGGGTGGTCACCTGGCCTGATGTCAAAGCCAGCTTCGCTCATCCTTTGGCGGAAGTAGGCGGTGTTTTCCATCAGTTTGTCCCGCAGTTTGGTGGTTTGGGAGAGAAGGTCCACTACTCCAAGGAGGGCCCCCACTATGACTGGAGGCAAGGTGTTGGAGAAGAGATAGGGGCGGGACTTCTGTCTCAGCCACTCGATCAGTTCCTGGCGGCCGGAGACACAGCCCCCAGAGGCTCCCCCCAAGGCCTTGCCAAAGGTAGTGCTGATCAGATCAACCCGGCCCATTACCCCCCTATATTCATGAGTTCCCCGACCGGTCTTGCCCATAAAGCCCGTGGCGTGGGAGTCATCCAGTAAGACTAAGGCATCATATTTTTCAGCCAGATCACAGATCTCATCGAGCTTGGCGATGTCCCCGTCCATCGAGAAGACCCCATCGGTGGCAATCATCCTATATCTGGCCCCCTGGGCCTTTTTTAATTGGGCCTCCAGATCGGCCATATCGGAGTGGTCGTAGATGAATCGTTGGGCCTTGCAGAGCCTGATGCCATCGATGATGGAGGCATGGTTTAACCTGTCGGGGATCACCGCATCATCTTTGGTGAGAAATGGCTCGAAGACCCCACCATTGGCATCAAAGCAGGCCGCATAGAGCAGGGTATCCTCTGTGCCTAAAAAGCGAGAGACCTTCTCCTCAGCCAGCTTGTGGATCTTCTGAGTGCCACAGATGAACCTCACTGAGCTCATCCCATACCCCCACTCATCAAGGGCCCGATGGGCAGCCTCAATAACCTGGGGATGGGATGAGAGGCCCAGGTAGTTGTTGGCGCAGAAGTTCAAAACTTTCCTCCCCCCTTCTACCTCTATCTCTGCCCCTTGAGGAGTAGTAATTACCCTCTCCTCCTTGTAGAGGCCAGCCTCCCGAATGGATTGCAGCTCTTTCTTCAGATCATCTTTGATCTTTCCATACATTCTTACCCTCCTGGTTAAGTAGTTCACCACTGAGTTTTATGGAATTCTGCTGATAGGGCAGCCCCCCCGAGAAAATAGATATTTGCCTGAGCCGTCAGATGCCCTCATCTGACGGCAATCCTTTTTCTGTGCTACAATCTTGCAAGATATTGTTTTTTAACAAAATTTCCCGTAGCAACCGCAAAGCCTCTAAGATCGCAGAGAAAATAAAAAGCAAAAGAGAGATGAAATAAAACGATTAGTTAAAAAATCTTTAAACTTTGTGTCCTTTGCGACTTTGCGGTAAATTATTTTATTGCGGCTTTGCCACGCTGAGCTACTCTGTGGTGGGTTTAATTTCCATAAATCCTGCTAATCTGCATCCCATAAAGCCTCGCTGATTATGGCTTGGTTCTCAGGGTCTCACCTCTTCCTTTCCGCCATTCTGACCTGAGCCTTTCTTAGCTCCTCCTCCTGCGGAAAGAGGACTATCTTCGCTGAGCGACGGGGAAGGGCCAAGCTGGCCTCGAATCCTTTTTCATAATCCTCTAATTTGAACATATGTGTAATCACCGGAGATATATCCAACCTTCCGGAGGAGAGAAAGTTGCGCACCCGATACCAGGTATCGAATATCTTCCTGCCGCTGATTCCCTGGATCTGTGCCCCCTTGAAGACGATCCCGTTGTTGTAGTCTATTTGGAGGGTTGATTGGGTGGCTATGCCAAAGGCGGTAAACCTCCCCCCTCGCCGTAGCATCTGCAGGCCCTCCTCTACCCCCTGTTTGCTTCCAGTAAGCTCCAGAACTATGTCTGCCCCATAACCGGCGGTGTGTTCCTTGATATAGGCAATTCTGTCCTCATCCTTCCTCTTGGCGTCGATAACATAGTCGGCCCCCATTTTCCTCCCGATTTCCATATTATGCTCGGACATCCCCACCAGAAAGATTTGGGTAACCCCTGAGCAACGGGCCACCCCCACAGCGAAAAGGGCGATGGGCCCATCGCCAATGAGCACCATTGACCTTCCAGCCACATCGTTGTCCTCCCCTAAGACAGCATAAACTGCGTTGCCCAGGGGTTCCTGCAGGGTGGCAAGTTCGGGGGGAATGGAACGATTGTTGACCCAACAGACGCTCTCCGGGATGGCAAAGTATTCGGCAAAGGCCCCATCACAATCAACCCCCAAGATCTTCATCCTCTCCCCTAAATGGGATTGCCCCAAAAGGGTTTGCAGATCCCTGGGGTGATAGATATGGGTTTCGGCAGAGACATAATCGCCCACCTTGATCTGCCGCACCTCCGTTCCTACTTCCATCACCTCGCCGGCCACCTCATGGCCTAAGATCTGAGGGAGGTTTTTAGCACCTATCCGCTCCTGGGACCAGGGATCCCAATTGTAGATGTGCACATCTGTCCCACAGATGGAAGTGGCCTCAACCTTGACCAGAACCTCATCCGGCTTCGGCTGGGGAAGGTCAACCAGCCTGAGCTCTGCCCCAGGCGCCGGCTGGGTTTTTACCACAGCCTTCATCTTCTGACCCATAGATTCTCCTCCATTTAGGGATAAAGGAGCTTCTCTATCTCCTGTTTATTAACTCTTGGCTTGGACCCTCTCCAAACTTCCTCCAACCCCTTTTGGAAGGAGGCGTCCGGGGAGGTTTCCTTTATGGCTTCCCCCATATACTCCTGGGCCCTTTCCCCTGATCTCTGAGAGAGGGAGATAAGCCCCAGCAGGGCATAGGTCTTAGCTTTATCCTCTCCCTCTAAGGCCTTTTTGGTGGCCACTGCGGCCTCCCCGAGCTCCCCCTTCCGGTAGAGGATGAAGCCCAAATCCCTCCAGAAAATGGGCTTAGAGTCAAGGGATATAGCCTTTCTCATCAATTGCAAGGCCTTCTCTGGTTTCTTATCCTGGAGGGTATAGCAAAGGGCCAACCCATCCAGCGCCTCCGCATCCGCTGGATCATACCTGAGGGTCTCCTCCAGTTCCCCCGCAGCCTCCCCATACCTCTGAGCCTGATAGAGGGCTAAGCCCAGATAACGGTGCAAGATAGGCTCATCTGGTTTGGTTTGTAAGGCCTTCCTCAGGGGCAGCAAAACAATTTCCCAATTTTCCTTTCCCTTGGCCAAGAGGAGCACTCTCTGGGCAGCTATGGAGACCCGCTGTTTAGTCTCCTTTAACCGCTGGGAGAGCTCATTGGCCTTTTTTCTCGCCCCGACCCCTTGCAATTCCCTTTCCCTCTCCTCTATGAGCTTGAGGGTGCGACCAGAGTGGGAGAGGGCCTCTCCCAACCAGGTTATTTCCTCAGCCTTCCCCTCATTTAGTTGGGCAAGGAGGAAGTTGTGATCGAAGTTGTTCTCCATCCCCCTGGCCATCTTTAGTTCAGGGATGGCCTCCTTGTATTTCTTCTCTCCCATTAAGGCCAAGCCCTTGTAGAAATGGAGTCGGGGATAGAATGGGGAATGGTCTTCAATCTTTTGATAACATTTAAGAGCAGAGGGGGAATCTCCTATCTTCAACCACTGGTATCCCAATTTGTAGAGAGCCAAAAGGTTCCCCCGATCCCAAGTTGCTGCCTCTTGGTAGTAGGCTATGGCCCTGCGGGGCCGATCTCTCTCTATTTCTAAGTCGCCAAAGAAGAGGGCGCGCGAGGAGCGGACCTGGTTAATCTGATAGCTGAGGAGGATGGGAGAACCCAAAATTAAGAGGAGGACAAGGGAAAGAAGTCCCATCCTTTCCCACTTTGGTAGCCGCCATCTCTTTACTCCCCTTTCCGCAAGGGAGGCGGTGATTGCTAAGAAGAGCCAAAAGAGCAAGCCCACCGGGACTGTTCTCAGGGTGAGATTGGCCAAGTTGTCCAATAGGATGGCCAGCCCCCCGGCCCAGAGGCCCAACCTGAGATGCCCAAGCCAACCATCCCCCTTTTCAAAGAGCTTGGCCCCCTGTTTCAGGAAGCCGATTACCAACCAGAAGAAAGTCCCCACTCCCAAAAGGCCCGTCTCTACGGCCAACTCCAGAAGCTCAGAATGGGCATGGCCGACATAGAGCTCCCTTATCTCCAAAAACTCCGGATCGGGGTTGAATTTGGGGATGACCGTAGAGAATGTCCCCCAGCCATAGCCAATGAGGGGGGCCTGAGAGAAGGCCCTCAGACTGGCTATCCACCCCTGAAGCCTGGCCTGAAAGCTGGGGACCCGCCAAAAGTGAAGCAGCGTCTCCAGCCTCTCCGTAATGGCTTGAGGGGCAAAGAAAAAAAAAGAGCCAAAAATATCAGGGGAATAAAGACATATTTTAATCCCCACCCTTCCCTCTTCCTGTAACCAAACCAGAGGGCTAACCCTCCCCCGAAGAAGGCAAGCCAGGCCGTTCGGGTCAGGGTGAGAGCCAGAGAGCCGAGGAGGAGAAGGGAGAGGGCAGCAAGAATCATCCTTTTTAATTTACCTTTTTCTCCAATTATCAAAGCGATATTCAGGGGTAGAATTCCAGCCAAGAAGCCGGCAAAGAAATTGGCATTGCCAAAGGTTGAGGGTGTCCTGGTTAGATTTGGCTCCTGCCAGGAGAAGACCCGAATGCCAAAATGTTGAAAACAACCGAAGAGGGAGGCTAAGAATGACGTCCCTAAAAGAAGGTAGATTGTCGCTTTTATCTTCCTCTCCCCTCTGATCTTCTGGGAGCCAATGAAGAAGAGAATGAAGAAGGGGAGGATCCAGAGCAGTCCCCTCTGGCTGATGAACTTATATTTAGAGAAGAAGGAGGAGATTAAAATAGCCCCTAAGAGGGCAATCACCGGGAGGTTGAGGGGGTTCCCCCTCAACGAGACCTGAGAGCTGAAAGCCAATTCAAGAAGCCAGAAAAGCAAGAGAAGATATGTGCCCCCCCAGAGGATAACCGGCTTAATGATGGTGGCATCGGCGGTGTTTATTATTATGGCCAAGGGAAGCAGGATAATAAGAAGCCAGAAGATGGCCAAAATTGGTTTGTCTAAAATAGTCCCCTTCATTCTCCTCCTGGTTGAGTTTAAAATACTCCCTTACTCCCGACTTGTCAACAAAAAATCGGACTAATCCATCACGACGGATCACCACGGAGCAACATAGCGCGGCAAAACCGCAACCAAATAATTCACCGCAAAGCCGCAAAGGACGCAAAGTTTAAAGATTTTTAACTAGCAGATAGACGCAGTTTTATAAGGGAGTTTTTATAAATCCTGAGAATACGCGTTAATAGCGTCCCATAGATAATAATAACCTCCCGTGGGTTTCAAACCAAGGGTAGGTCTGAGGTGTGGGAGACATCTCCTGATGTCGGTAATCGAGGTGGTGGGGGCGAGGCTGTGGTTGCCAGGGGGGATGCTCAAAAAAAATGGGAAGTGTCCCTATTTTCCTATTTTCACTATTTTTCCCGTAGGGGTGAGCGATCAATTTCTTGGGGGTTAGCCTCTTGGGGTGGGGGGAATCGATTGCAATTAACCTCTGATCCCTGGGTTTCTACCGCACTTTAGTGTGGGTTAAGGGCCTTCAAGCCCTGCCATTGGGCTAAAGCCCAAGAGAGGTTACCCCCCGCTTTTGCGGGGGTAGAAAAGCCGTAGGGACAGGGCTTCAGCCCTGTCCGAGCATGGCTGAACCTCCCGCAGGTTTCAAACCTGCGGGAGGTTGCATTCCATAGACAGGGAAAGGGGGGGGAAGTCTTGACTGGGGAGATGTGATTTAGTATCTTTAAATGTTCATAAAGAAAGGCTCCTGATGATGGAAAACCTTGCCTTCAAAAAAAAACAAGATAGGGCGGGGGAGAACCGGGAGGAGAAAAGCGATAGCTCTTCAGCATATTCAAAACTGGAGTCCAAGAGGTAAGAACGGCCGATCTGCCAAGGCATCCGTTTGAATGCAGGTCGGTTTTTGTTTTAACCAAGAGGCTCAGTGCCGGTAGGGCTCCTGCCCTACCAGGCAACGGTTCTACCGCACTTTAGTGCAGCTCCATTACTCAATCACAACGGGCTAAAGCCCGGAAGAGGTTACCTCCCGCTTTTGCGGGGGTAGAAATTGTGGGAGGCATCTCCTGATGCCGATGATCGAAGTGGTAGGGGACAAGATTGTGGCTCCCCTGTGGGATGCTCAAAAATGGGAAGTGTCCCTATTTTTCCTATTTTTCAGCGGAAAATCCTGTGCACCAGGGTCGGCTTCCCCGGTTCCTTTACCCTGGCAAGCAAAAGGAGAAATCCTGATAGGCCAATGACTATCGAGATCAAAAAGGCAATCTTAGGCTGGAAGGACCAGATGATCCCCCCCAGGGCCGCGGCGGGCATCACCACAACCCCCCGCAGGGCATAATAGATTCCTACGACCTCTCCCCGAATCTCCTGGGGGGCTAAGTCCACAATGAGTGCCTTGCGTGGCGGTTCCCCGATCTCCCGCAGTCCAGCAACAAAAAAGGCGAGGATAAGCCAGGTGAAACTTTGGGAGAAGAGGAGAACCAAGGGGAACATTGGTAGGAAGAAGAAGGAAAGGGCCACAAAGGGGAGGCGGCTTTTGCGATCAGCCAACCTTGCAATGGGGATGTAGCTAAGGATGGAGATAGCCATCTGCAGGCCGGCGAGCAGGCCGTATTGGAAGGCCGTTGCCCCAATGTGGTCCATCACCCAGAAGATGACAAATATCTTCACCAGCCGATCTCCAAACCTCACCAAGCAATCCGCGCTGAGGAGGGATTTCAGGGAAGGGTTGAGAGCTCTCCATCTGGACAGAACAGATCCCCTATTGCCTTTCCTCCCTGCTGGGGTAAATGTCTCGGCATAGTATCTTTTCTGCACGAATACGGCCAGCACGGTGAGGGCTAAGCTGGCGGCCAACCCCAGTCGGATCCCCCCCCTAACCCCATAGCTCCCTAAGAGGAACCCACCAATGGGTGGAGCTATGACAATGGGCAACCTCTTCAGGATCGATTGCACCGTGAAGCCCATAGCCCTTTTCTCCCGGGGGAGAGAGTCTCCAATAAGGGCAAAGATAGCGGGTTGCGCCAAACTTAATCCCATAGCGAAGGGTAGGCCAAGGAAGATGAGCGGCCAGTGGGGGGCGATTAGATAGAGAAAGTAGCCCAGGAGCCCAATGCTGGTGAAGAGGACCAGGGCTTTCTTCCTCCCGATGCGGTCGGTGATGCGGCCCCCTGGATACTGGTAGATGGTATCGATGGCCTCCTGGAGGGTTCCGAATAGCCCCACCAAGCCTATGCTTGCTCCCAAGGCCTGCAGATATTTGGGGAGGAACTTTGCCCAGAGGTTTTCGCCCCAGCCTAAGAGGAAGGTGGAGGAGGCCAGGACAATGATGTTTCTCTCCAGGGCAAAGAACCCCCGAAACCGTGATACCCCTGGGGCAGTTGGTCTATTCTCTTTCATAGCTCTCAGGGGGAATTTACATCATTCTGGGCTGTTTATCAAGGGATTTCCCATTTCAAGTGATGATGACGACAATCTATTCAGCGCCTACCCGAATTTGTCATCCCCGCATGCTATTCGAGGGAACCCATTGCTGATTTTACTACTGAGGCCACCAAGTGAATTGCATGACATTGCGAGCCCTGTTAGATATAAATGAAGCTTCACTGAACTCCGAGATTGGTAGAAATTATCTAACGGGGCGAGCGGAGCGAAGCAATCCCAAACTACTGAATGAGGAGCTAAAACTACGAGATTGCTTCGCCTGCCTGTGCGTTGCACACAGACAGGTCGCTCCGCTCCTCGCAATGACACTTAAAATACCGGTTTGCAAACAACAATGTGCTCTGAGTAGTATGTTCCGATTTGGATAACCTCATCAGCAAATTTTACCCTCTCCTCCAGGGGAGAGGGAACTATGAGGAGGTCGTTCATCCCCGTTCACAGAGCGGGCATTCTGACAGGTTTTCGTAAAAAAAGGAGGAGTGAAATGGTGAGCTTAAAGGTAAGGGCTTTGTCTCTTTTGTTTGTCCCGGTGTTCTGGGCTTTGTTTGTTGGGGTGGCTTTGCCTGCTCAAGAGGTTAATTTAAAACAGAAGGCCGCTGCGGAGTTCCAGAGGGGAGACTACCCTAAGGCGATTTCACTTCTCAAACAGGCGGTGGCTGAAAGTCCAAATGATGCGGAGGTCTATTATTATCTTGGTTATTACACCCATTATCTTTGTTACGACTCCCGTCCTCTGACAGGATATAGTGAAAGGAAGTCTGACGAGATATTGGGTTATTTGCATAAGGCCGTAGAGTTGAATCCAGGATATGGAAATGCCTACTACTTCATCGGAGCTGAATATGGCGTCCGCGCCTGGAATGCTATGCGAAGAAGGGACATTAATAAAATGCGTAAGGAGATACGCACTGGGCGCGAGCAAGGAGGATACCCTGATTGGCTGATTGGGAAAATAGAAAATAGGAAAATAGGGACACTTCCTATTTTTTAAGGGAATTGGGAGATGTCCCCATTTCCCACACCCCCGAGGGGGCAGAAGCCCCCTTCTGCCACTCTTGCCGTCAGAATCGGGGTTCTGACGGCTCAGGGGGAAGACAGCAAGGCTCTTTCAGCGAATGTTCTACTATGGAGAACTCCCCCGGAAACCTATCCCCTTGACCCTCATTCGCCCCGGCTTGCCCAGTTCCCCTTCCACCACAAACTTAAGGGGGAGAAACCTTTCCACTACCCAGATGTTGGTCAGGAGATGCTGGGTGATTAGGGAGGTAGTGAAGGAGGATGCTCCATCGGCTAAGGCCATATAGATGATCAACTGATCTGCCAGATGGGGATCGATCAACCCGCCACTATCCATAAAGGAGAAGAAGGCCTCTGCCACCTCATCTGCTATCTCCTCCGCCCTCTTCCCCCTCTCTCCCAACCCTTCGAAGCCAGCAATTATCCCGCCAAACTCAGCAGTAAGCAGGAGAGAAGTCCCCTTTCCCACTGAAGGGGCCTTGATGGTCTCTGCCTTGGCCATATATCCCCTCTCCTTTAGCCTCTGGCGAAGTCTGAGGGTCTCCCTTTGAGCGATGGAGGGGGAAAGGTTGGAGATAGTGCAGAGGCCCTTGAGCCTCTGCAATTCTCCCCTTTTCTCCCAGCCAAATGGTTGAAGGGTAGAAGCCGGTTCAATCCCAACCTCTATTCTGCCCTGCCCTCGCGGATACCAACCCCACCTTTTTATCTTCAACTCTGCTTTGATTCCCATCCCCCTCAAGGCGGGGAGGAAGACATCCCTTATATAGTCGGTGGGAGGGCTCCAGGCGGTGTGGGTTCCCCCCTCTAAGGAGACTTCAGACCTTCCCTGAGAGAAGCCCAGAGGCGGGAGGATGGTCTGAAGGACCATCCCCGTCGATCCAGCGGTGGGGATCCGGAAGGAATACCTCCCAGCTTTTATCCTGCCCGGATAAAACCGCAGGAGGGGAGAATCTATCTCCCCTCCTTCTATATTTCCCTGTGAGACTTGGCATACCGCCTGGGCGGAGACCAGATGTTGGGGCCGCAACCCCGGCCTTCCCCTCTTTGCCCTTATGTTGTAAATCTCCACTGGTCCCCCTAAGAGGGCAGCCAGGCTCAGGGCAGTCCTCAATATCTGCCCTCCCCCTTCCCCAGAGGAGCCGTCTATCTTAACCATTGCCTCTGCTTCCGGGCTTAACTAAGGGTATTCCCTTCCGGCAGAGGGGGCAATCCTGGGGAGGATAGTTAATTATATCCAGGGAGACCAGGGACTGCAAGGCAGGGTCTGCCTTCCCCTTGCTTCTGTCCACCAGCGCCCCTCTGCCCACAACCCTTCCTCCTGTCTCCTGCACCAGCCTGGTTACCTCCTGGAGGGATCCCCCGGTGGTGACCACATCCTCCACCACCACCGCCCTCTCCCCCTTTTGGAGCTGGAACCCTCGCCGCAGCCTCATCTTCCCCGCAACCCTCTCGGCAAAGATGGCCCTGGCCCCTAAGACCCGCGCCAACTCATACCCCACTATTATCCCCCCGATGGCCGGGGAGAGGACGACCTTAACCTTTAAACCCTCAAATCTATGAGCCAGCTCTCTACATAACCCCTGGGCCAAATCCGGATGCTGCAGGAGGAGGGCGCATTGGAAGTAGGTGGGGGAGTGGAGGCCGGAGCTGAGAAGAAAGTGGCCCTCAAGCAAAGCACCACTTTCCCTAAACAGGGAGAGAATCTCCTCAGCTTCCATCAGTTGCCCTCCTACAGACCCACATTACCCGTTGGGTGTCCTTACGGGGTTTGCTGAAGCTCAAGCATTTGAACCTGTCCAGAATATCCAACCCTTTTCGCTTCAAGGCTTTGGCCACACTCTTGGGGTCATACCCCCTCTCCCGGTGAACCTCCTTGAACTTCCGATAGAGATTGCCCTTCTTCTGGAATACGGTCACCTCCAAGCTAGCCAGCCTGATCCCCTCATCCCAGGAGTAGTCCCAGATCACGGCCAGATCTCCCATATCCTCACCCGTCTTCCTGTTATCCCAGCCAGAGGTGAGGCCAAAGATGGTGTTCATATCGAAGATGAACATCCCCCCAGGGTTTAAAGCCTGGTGGACATTGCCAAATACGGTCTCCAACTCATCATACCTTAAGATGTAGTTTATGCTGTCGAAGAGGCAGGTGACCAGATCAACCTTGCGCGGCAGGCGAAAGTCCCTCATATCCTGATGCAGATAGGGGATTCCCAACCCATCCTTCCTCGCCTTCTCCTTGGCCTTCTCCAACATTGGGGCAGAGCGGTCCAGCCCCATAACCTCAAATCCACCCTTAGCTAGTTCCCTGGCCAGCTCTCCGGTGCCACAGGCTAAATCCAGGACCTTCTTCCCTGGAAAGCGATACCTCTCCAAGAGCTGGTGAAGATAAGGGAGGACCTTTTCGCTGAAGTTAAGGCAGCCCACCCGGTCATAAACCTCAGCAAATCTGCTATATGGTTCCATAACCAAGGTATCTCAGGTCCTTCTTTCTCTTCCTCCAACCCTCCCTTACCTTCACCCAAAGCTGCAGGAAGACCCTCTTTCCCAGAGCTTCCTCCAACTCCAACCTGGAAAGCTGGCCTACCTTCTTGAGCATTCCTCCTCCTTTGCCGATGAGAATGCCCTTTTGTGACCTCTTCTCCACGAAGATCGTGGCCTCGATATAAAGGTTATTGGCCTTCTCCTTATACTCCTCTACCTTAACCGCAGTCCCATAGGGGACCTCCTGCTTGAGGAGGAGAAAGATCTTTTCCCTGATCAGCTCAGAGGCAATAAACCTCTCCGAGCTCTCCGTCAACCTGTCCGCAGGGTAGAGGAGGGACCCGGGAGGCAGATAGCTCTCTATTAGTTTCAGAAGTTTGTCCACCCCCTCCCCGGTAAGGGCAGAGATGGGCACTATCTCACTAAATACCCCCTGCTTCCAGTATTGGTCGAGCAGGGGGATGAGGTTTTCCTTGTTCTTGAGGAGGTCTACCTTGTTGACCACCAGGATAATGGGCATCCCCAGATCCTTCAATTTCCCGGGTTTATCCCTCACATCCACCAGCCAGAGAAGGAGATCCCCCTCCCTGGCCGTGGTCCAGGCGGTTTTAGCCATATACTCCTGCAGGGGATATTTGGGCTGGATAAGGCCTGGGGTATCCACAAAGACGGCTTGAAACTCCGGGGTGGTGAGGATGCCCAACAGCCGGTTTCTGGTGGTCTGGGGTTTGGGGGTGACTATGGCCAGCTTTTCCCCCACTAAGCGGTTGAGGAGGGTGGACTTGCCCACATTTGGTTTACCCAGTATGGGGACAAAGCCGGATTTAAACCTCAAGACCTACCTTCTCCGATGGGCAGATCTGGCCTCCCACTCCACCAGGATGGGACTGGCGATAAAGATGGAGGAGTAGGTCCCGACGAAGACCCCAATCATCATAGCGAAGGTAAAGTCCCTGATCACCTTACCCCCCAGGAAGTAAAGGGTGAAGATAACCAGTAAGGTGGTGAGGGAGGTGATAATCGTCCTTGAGAGGGTCTGATTTATGCTGGAGTTTATGGCCTGGCCATACCCGGCTCGGTGCATTAGCCTCAGGTTCTCCCTGATCCGATCGTAGACCACGATGGTATCATTTAGGGAGTATCCGACGATGGTAAGCAGGGCAGCGATTATGGCCAAGGAGAACTCTTTGTTGAGGAGGGAAAAGATCCCTATGGTAATGAAGACATCATGAAACAGGGCGACGAGGGCCCCCACGGCAAACTTGAACTCAAACCTGATGGAGATATAGATGAGCATAATCAGGAGGGCCAAGAAAATGGCCTTAACAGCCTTCCCTTTCAACTCCCTGCCGATCTTGGGTCCCACCTTTTCCTGCTTGAGAACCCAATCGCTCTCCTTAGGGGGGATATAGTTGGCAAATTTTGCCTTCAGGCTAGCCTTAATGGCATCTCCAACCTTCGTTCCTGTGCCCATTTCCTCCACCCGAACAGCTACATCCGTGGAAGCGCCAAACCTTTTGATCTCCGCCCGGCTGAAATCATAACTTTCCCCCTCTAGCTGCACATCCTTGAGGGCATTTCTGATCTGGTCGGCGGGAACTGGTTTGCTGAAGTGGAGAGCCAAGAGGGTCCCTCCGGAAAAGTCTATGCCATATCTGGGGCCCCCATGAATAATTAAGGAGGCTATCCCGATCAGGATGACAATAAGCGATCCGGTAATGGCTATTTTCCTCTTTCCGATAAAATTTACATTCGTTCCAGTCAAAAACTCCATTTCGTCCCCCTTTCAGATGGATAGTCTGGCAACTTCCCGGCCGGTAGTTAAGCTATCGAATATTACCCTGGTGACCACAATGGCGGTAAACATACTGGAGATTATACCCAGCATCAGGGTGATGCCAAAACCCTTTATCGGGCCAGTGCCCACTAAGTAGAGGATCAAAGCGGTGAAGAAGGTGGTTAGGTTGGCATCCAATATGGTGCGAAACGCCCGAGAGTATCCAGCGTCAATGGCCACCCGGACGGTCTTTCCTGACCTTAGTTCCTCCCTTATCCTCTCAAAGATGAGCACATTGGCATCCACAGCCATACCTATGGTGAGGATGATCCCAGCTATCCCCGGGAGGGTGAGAGCCGCCCGCAGTCCAGCCAGGGCAGCCATAATGAAGATGATGTTCAGAACCAGCGCCAGGTCGGCGATCAGCCCGGCCCCCTTGTAGTAAAAGACCATAAAGAGAACCACTAAGATCATCCCGATTATGGCCGCATTTGTCCCTTGGTGAATAGAATCTTCCCCCAATGAGGGGCCCACGGTGCGTTCCTCAATGGTATTTACCGGAGCAGGAAGGGCACCTGCCTTGAGCACAATGGCCAAATCCTTAGCCTCCGTCATCCTCCCGATACCGGTGATTATCGCCCTCCCATCTGGGATCTTTGACTTGATCCGGGGGGCACTGTAAACCTTACCATCCAGGATGATGGCCAAAAGCCGCCCTATGTTGGCCCCAGTCACCCGGGAGAAGATTCGCGCTCCCCTCCGATCCAACCTCATATTTACCACCGGCCGGTTGGCTATCTCCGGGTCTAAGCCCCTTCCGATGGTCACCTTGGCATCGGTGAGATGGGCGCCGGTGAGCTCAGGTTTGCGCTTCAGAAGATATAATTTCTTTACCCGTTCCTCGCGATAATTGTCAAACGCGGAACTCCACTCCAGCTCCATATCGGGAGGAACCAATGCCTTTACCTCTGGACGGCTGAGCAGGCTGTCCACCCGGGGGATGTCCTCCTCGGCGACTATCACTTGACCATAGCTTTGATCCATAAATTCCATTAAATAGGAGAGGGGGTGTTCCTCCTCTGAGGTGGAAGTTTCTGCCTCTAAGCTCCCGGCTGGGGACTCCTTAAACATCTCCTTCAGTTTGGTTTCCTCCCCTTTCTTCTCTTTTTCCCCACCAGAGAGGGCTTTGTCCATTCTATCAAAGAGGCCCTTGGCCTCCTTCCCATTCTCCACCAATTTGAACTCCAACAGGGCAGTTCGGCCAATAAGTTCCTTAGCTCTCTCTGGATCCTGCAACCCAGGGAGCTCAATGATCATTCTGTCCTTTCCTGCCCTCTGGATCAGGGGCTCGGAGACCCCAAATTGATCCACCCGGTTACGGATGATCTCCAGTGCCCTATCCACAGCACCCGGGGCCTCCTTTGCGGAGAGCTTCGTTTTGTCCACCTCAAGTACCAAATGCATCCCTCCCTTAAGGTCTAAACCCAGCTTCACCGCCCTCTTTTCCAATTTGGCCAACTCCCTTGGATCCATCTTCCCCTTGGCCGCAGTAGACATAATGGCCAACCTCAATGTGGGGTAAAGATACCAGATGGATAGGAGGAGAACCGCGATGATGATGCCGATCTTTACTCCTTGTCCTCTTCTCATCTTTGCTCCCTATTAGCTTACCAGTTCCTTCATCTCCCTTACCGCCCTCTCCAGACCAACGAAGAGGGCGCGGGCGATGATGGAAAACCCAATGTTTAACTCCTCAACAACCTCTATCTGGGCCACCCCGCGCACATTCCTGTAGTTCAACCCATGGCCTGCGCCCACCCCTAAACCCAGTTTGTGGGCCATAGTGGCCATCTCCTCCAGCCTTTCCAACTCCTCGAGCTCAGCGGCGGTATCCTCCGCTCCCGCATATCGGCCCGTGTGGAGCTCCACGAAGTCCGCATCTAACTTGGCCGCTGCCTTTATCTGCTGGGGCTGCGGATCAATGAATAGGCTAATTACAATGTTCCTTTCCCGAATTGCCTTTAAGATAGGGGGAAGCGAATGGGCCTTCTCCGCCACATCCAATCCCCCTTCTGTGGTCAGCTCCTCCCTTTTCTCCGGCACCAGGGTGACCATATCAGGCCCGACCTCCTGGGCTATAGAGGCCATCTCCTCGGTAGGAGCCATCTCCATATTAAGATGGGTCTTGACCATCTGGCGCAAAAGCCTTAGGTCCCTATCCTGGATATGCCTCCTATCCTCCCGGAGATGGACGATGACCCCATCTACCCCGGCCATCTCCACCAGCAGCGCGCCGGCCACCGGATCGGGCTCATTCCCCCTGCGGGCCTGCCTCAGGGTGGCTATGTGATCAACATTTACGGACAGCCTCATCTTCCTACCTTTCTCTGCAAGATCTGGGAGGGGAGGACAAACCTGATGCCCTTTCCCTCCAATTTAGGCCTCTCCTCTTCGATTAACTGCCAGGTCTGGGCTGATAGCCTACCCACTCCAACTGCCTCCCCCTTCATCCAAGCGAGCCGCGCCAGCCTTCTCAATTTGCCCAAAATATATTCTTTCCTCCCCCTCTTGTCAATGAAATCTTCAGAAAAAACGATCATTGGCTTTCCCCTAAGGGATTTGTCCTTAAGCTGATAATTTACCACGAGATACTTCCCCTTAAGTTCCTTCTGGATTTTAGGCAAAAGACCCCTAGCGGCCTCAGAGCCAAAGGAGAGATCGAGCCCTTCCGCCTGAGGAAAGTAATCGATGATCTTCTGCACCCTCCCCCTTATCTGGGTCGGTTCCATATCTGCCCGCACCTCCCATCTTCCCATTCCCCACAAGGGGAGGGAGGGAAAGGGGAGGGCAATAAAAACCTCCTTCCCGCTGGCCTGCGCCCTCTGTAGCCATTTCCGTTCGCTCCCCGGAAGGAAGGAAAGGGCCAAGGGGAGATCTGATTTGAGAACCTGAGCCAAAAGGGTAGCCTTCCCCCCTTTAAAATTCTGCAGGATAAGGGCTAACTTCGCCGGCCTGGCGGCAATTAGAGGGTCTCTCTCCACCAGTAGGAGATGGGTGGCCCTTTTCCCCGACCCGACCCTCAGGGAGAGACTTTTGCCCCTATTTAACTCCACCCCTTCGATAAAATGGGCGTCTGATCCCTGAAGCAGATGGTTTAGGCTCTGCTGGAAGTAAAGAAGTGAATAGGTATCGGATATTCTGATCTTTTCCTTTTTGATCCCCCCCTCTCCCCAGAAACTGGCCACCTTCCCCTTGTCCACACCAAACTGCACCAGAACCGAATCAATGGCCTCATCAACCACCTCCGGTCTGGGGAATCTGCTCCCCCTCCTCAGGGAGAGTATCCCCAGGACCAAGAGGAAAAGGGAGAAACCAACCACAAGAAGGGAAGGGAGGTGGAAACGATTCCCTTTACCCTTCCCTCGGTGGCTCTGCGAGGTCCTTTTAGGCAAAGCCATTAACTAAACTTATCCTCCATGATAGGTCTGTAAGTTTTGGCCTTCAAAATTCAGACTCGTCCTTCCAATGGACAATATACCAGAAACCTGTATCCTCATCCTTCCTGAATTTGAACTCCGCCTGACCATGGGCCCACTCCCCCATTGCTGGATACTCCTGCCAGAGGACGACCAACTCAAATCCCACCAGATAGACTATTCTGGTTTCCGAGAAGGGATTATCCCCCTTGGAAGGTTCTATAGAGCTTTCCGGCTCTCCCAACCAGGTGAGGCGGATGCTCTTATGGAAATATTTAAAGAGGCTCTCCGTGCGCTTCAGATCCTCGGCCTTACCATAGCTCTCCCAGTTCCCCTTCCCATCATCAAACCATGCGAATTGAAAGTTCTCATCTAAGCATTGCTCGTATGCCTTGAGGTCTCGATTCTCATAGGCGTATCTAAAGTTCTGCAGCACATTATCTGGAGAGACGGGCTTAAGCAAAGGTTCTCCTCCCTCCCTGCTGTTATCCTGAGCCGGAGAGAAGGGGTTCAAACACCCCATCCCCCAGAGGGGGATGAGGGAAAGGGCAAGTATTAAGAGTTTCTTTCCCATACCTGTTGAAGATAACAAAAATTTCTTCCCTGTCAAGGTTTTAACCTGGGCTATTCACAAATTTAGCCCTGTACTACAATCTTGCAAGATCTTGTTTTTTGGGCAAAGTTCTTTGAGTCGTTTGAGTAGCCAACTTCTACCGCACTTTAGTGCGGGTCCCCTGGGAGTGTGTCAACTCCTGTTGACGCATGCTGTGACAGGAGCCCCTAGCACTCCAAAAGGGCTAAAGCCCAGGAGAGGTTAGCCCCCGCTTTGCGGGGGTAGAGGGTCTCTGTCATTGCGAGTCCCGATTAAATCGGGGTGAAGCAATCCCCTGAAGATTGCTTCGCTGGGCTCGCCCTGTTAGATAATCCCTCTTGCTCTTTGTGGATGTTACCATCCACAAAGGGAGGACTTTCTGGTAGGGCAGGAACCCTACCAGTACAGAAAATAGAAAGTGTCCTTATTCTTCCCCCCTTCCACCTAAAAGGTGAAAACCTATAGTTGTGTAGGTCCTTGTAAAATCCGTGAAAATCTGTGTTCACCCCGTGAAATACGAAAGTATATTTAACGGGGTTCATCCGCCGCTTATGGGTATTTTGGGTTTATTGAACTGGGCTTACCTGTGCTGGAGGTTTACCAGATCTAATTGCGCGGCAAAAAGGTTGAAAATTGGCTGGCCGCAATGTTAAAATCTCGGGTTGTTCACAAACCGATGACGAATTAGCATATCTCTTTCAAACTTAAGGCCTTATGTGTCTGCTTTGTAAGGACAGAGCTAAAGCCCTGCTCCTACAACATAAAGCCTCTAACAATCGGGGATCTCCCCGCTAATTTATGAAGAGGTCAGCCTACTACACTTTGGGATGGGCGCAGCGGTTTTAGGCTTTGAGGGGGCCATAAAAAAAGGGTTGACAATACCCTACCATTTTACTATTATATCGGAGATGAAACTGTCCACTAAGGGGAGATATGCGGTGAGGGCTATGCTAACCCTGGCCTTGAACCAAGGGGGAAATCCCTTATCCCTGCGGGAGATCTCCCTGCGGGAGGGGATCTCCGATAAGTATTTAGGGCAGATATTTCTCAGGCTGAAAAGGGTGGGACTGGTCAGGACGGTAAGGGGAGCAAATGGGGGCTACCTCTTAGGTAAGGGGGCAAAGGAGATCACTCTCAGGGAGATCCTGGAAGGGGTAGAGGGCTCCTTAGCTCCGGTATTTTGCTTAGAGGAGGGGTGCGAACGGGCGGCCAAGTGTGTTGCCCATAGGCTCTGGAGGGAGTTGTATGGCGTCATAAAGGGTTTTCTCTCCTCCAGGACCCTCTTTGACCTCTGCCAACTTGCCAAAGAGGGGAATCCTTTGACCCCAGATTTGGAAAAGGCTGAATGACACCGCAACAACCACGCGAACACTTGCATTTCCTTGCGGTCTCCAATTTCCGGTTCTCTGTCGGGATAAGACTGCAGAGGCAGCACTTCTAGCTGGCTTCATAATAGTAACTTCTTAAAATTTGTGCCAAGTTTTGCAGCCAGCAATTGTAAATTGTTCACCCCGTTAGATGATCTTATATCTAACGGGGCAAGGATTGAAAATTGAAAATATCAAAATGAAAGCCAAGCTATAAGCTTAACAGGGTGGAAGCAACAATAATTTTTACTTTTACACTTTGCAATTTTCAATTTGAAATTCGGAGCTTCGCCCAGTTTGGGTTGCTATACCTCGTCGGTTTGCCCGTCCCGGGCCGGGAAGGCGAAGCTTCGTTAGGAAACCTTTTGGATGAAGGGGGAGGAATGTCGCATTTAATATATCTGGATCACAACGCCACCACTCCAATGGCCCCAGAGGTGCTGGAGGCTATGCTTCCCTATTTAAAAGGAGAGTATGGCAACCCCTCCAGCATCTACAGGTTGGCCCAGGAGGCCAGGGAGGCGGTGGAATCGGCCAGAGAGGAGGTGGCCGGCCTCTTGGGGGCTCATTCAGCGGAGATTTACTTTACCAGCGGGGGGAGCGAGGCGAACAACTGGGCGATAAAGGGGATGGCATTCGCCGCGCAGGGAAGGGGCAACCACATCATTACCTCGCAGATAGAGCACCCCTCGGGCTTGAATGTCTGCCGATATTTAGAGGAGTTAGGATTTCAGGTGACTTGGGGTGCTGTGGATAAGTTTGGGGTGGTGGATGTGGAGCAGATCGCTGACTCCATTAGTGAGCGAACGATACTGATTACCATTATGTCTGCCAACAACGAGGTGGGAACCATCGAACCGGTGGAGGACATAGCCAAGCTAGCCCAAGAAAGGGGGATCCCCTTCCATACCGATGCAGTGCAGGTGGTGGGCAAATTGCCCCTAAATGTGGATAAGTTAGGGGTTGACCTGCTTTCCCTCTCCGGCCACAAGTTCTATGGGCCAAAGGGGATTGGTGTCCTCTACATTAAGAGGGGGACAAAGCTCCCTCCCTTCCATCACGGGGGTCACCATGAAAGGGGGATGAGAGCCGGAACGGAGAATGTCCCCGGGATAGTGGGGTTGGGTAGGGCCGCCCAGCTAGCCCAGGAGGAGATAAAGAAGGAGGGGAAGGTAAAGGAGCTGAGGGAGAAACTCTGGCAAGGCCTTTCATCCCACATAGACGACATCATCCTCAACGGGCACCCGAAGAGGAGGCTTGCTGGCACCCTCAATGTCTGCGTCAAATGGGTGGAGGGTGAATCTATGCTTTTAAACCTGGATATGGAGGGCATAGCCGCCTCCAGCGGCTCTGCCTGCACCTCTGGCTCTTTGGAGCCTTCCCATGTCCTCATGGCTATGGGCATTCCCCCCGAGATGGCCCATGGCTCTCTTCGCTTCAGCCTGGGGAGGGAAACCAGCGAGGAGGAGATAGCCAAGGTAATTGAGGTCCTTCCCCCAATTGTGGAGAAGCTAAGGGCCATCTCCCCCTTTGGCAAGGGTAAGCCGCTATGAAAGAGGAGAATCTAAGGGAAGAGATCGGGGAGCTGAAGGGGGAGAAGGGGGCCTTACTCCTGGCCCATAACTATCAATCCCCCCAGGTCCAGGAGATAGCCGATTTTTTGGGCGACTCCTTAGATCTCTCCCGCAAGGCCAGGGACTCTGATGCGCAGCTTATCTGCTTCTGTGGGGTGAGGTTTATGGCCGAATCGGCAAAGATTCTCTCCCCCGGGAAGACCGTCCTCCTCCCCCGCAAGGAGGCCCTCTGTGAGATGGCCGCTATGGTGAACCTGCCGGAGCTGAGGGCCTTAAAGGTCAAACATCCGCAGGCTGTGGTGGTGAGCTATGTGAACACCACAGCGGAGGTGAAGGCCGAATCCGATGTTTGCTGCACATCGGCCAATGCGGTTAAGGTGGTGCAAAACCTGAAAGAGGATGAGGTCATCTTTCTCCCTGACCGGAACTTGGCCTCCTGGGTCTCCCGATTTACCTCTAAGAAGATAATTCCTTGGGATGGCTACTGTTATGTCCACGAGAGGTTTACCTCGGAGGATGTAAAGGAGGCCAGGAGGCTCCATCCTCAGTCGGTGGTTATCGTCCATCCAGAGTGCAGGCCTGAGGTGGTCGACCTGGCCGACAGGGTGGAGAGCACGGGGGGGATGGTCAGGCTGGCCCAGGAGGTGCAGGCGGAGGAGTTTATCATTGGCACGGAGGAGGGCTTGATCGAGAGGCTGCGGCGGGAGAACCCCGGGAAAAGGTTCTACTCCGTGGGGCCGGCCAGGATGTGCCGGGGGATGAAGTATATTAGGCTGGAGGATGTCTACCTATCCCTTAAGGAGGAGAGGTTTAAGGTGGAGCTTCCTCAGACGATAATAGAGGGGGCGAGAAAAGCTTTGGATAGGATGTTAGAGTATGGTTGATCTGGTTGCTGTGGCTATGTCCGGAGGGGTGGACAGTGGGGTGGCTGCCGCCCTCCTAAAAAAGGAGGGTTACGCAGTTGTGGGATTGACTATGTTCCTTTGGGGGAAAGGTCCCCGGTGTTGTTCTCCCGCAGAGGTGAGGGCCGCTCGCCAGCTCGCCCGCAAGCTGGGTATCCCCCATTATACCATTGATCTGCGGGCCAATTTCCAGAAGGAGGTGGTAGATTACTTTTTAAATGAGTATAGAAGGGGGAGAACGCCGAACCCCTGTGCGGTCTGTAACCAGAGGATAAAGTTTGGTTTGCTTCTGAGGAGGGCCCTTTCCCTGGGGGCTAAGTATTTGGCCACTGGCCACTATGCCCGGCTGCAGGCCCAAGATGGGAGGATCTCCTTGAGGAGGGGGGTGGATGCCCAAAAGGATCAATCTTACTTCTTGGCTAGGTTAGATCAGGGGATGCTGGGCTTGGTCCTCTTCCCTATAGGGGGACTAAAGAAGCAAGAGGTGAAGAAAATGGCTCGGGAACTTGGTCTCTCCTTAGAGGGGGAAAAGGAGAGCCAGGAGGTCTGTTTTGTCCCGTCGAAGGAATTGCCCTCCTTCCTCAAGGGGAGGTTGGGAGGGGAGCAAGCTAAGATAATAGACAAAGAGGGTAATTTTTTGGGAACCACTAAAAACCCTTATGGTTACACCATTGGCCAGAGGAAGGGGTTACAGGTGGCCGGGGGTGAACCTCTCTATGTCTTGGAGGTGAAGCCTAGCGGGGAGATAGTTTTAGGTGAGGAGAAGGACCTATATGCCCAGGTGCTTTGGGCAACTCAGCCTAATTGGATAGAGGAGGAACCACAGGGGGAGCTACGGGCCTGGGTGAAGATCAGGAGTCGGCAGGAACCTTCCCCGGCCTTGCTCACCGCCCAGGGAGAGAGGGTAAAGGTGGCATTTGATCTTCCTCAGAGGGCGATTACCCCGGGGCAGTTGGCCGTATTCTACCAGGGGGATACGGTCTTAGGGAGCGGATGGATAGAGGAGATAGGATGAGAGCAGTGGTTCTCTACTCTGGGGGACTGGACAGCAAGCTGGTTCTCAGGCTTATCCTGAATCAGGGCCTCCACCCCTTAGCCCTCACCTTCTTCACCCCCTTCACCCCACCTCAGCTGACGGAACCTCCCCTCTCCGGGGTGGAATATAGAAATACCATCTTTGGTCAGGAGTATATAGATTTGGTAAAATCCCCCTCCTATGGCTGGGGGAAAAATATGAACCCCTGCATTGACTGCCGCATCTATACCCTAAAGATTACCAAAGAGGTTATGGATGAGGTGGGGGCTCCCTTTATAGTCACCGGTGAAGTTCTCGGCCAGAGACCGATGTCCCAAAGAAGGGATACCTTCAGGTTGATAGAGAAAGAGGTCGGGTTGGAAGGGCTGATCCTCAGGCCACTTTCGGCCAAGCTATTGCCGATTACCGTCCCGGAGAAGGAGGGATGGATAAGGAGGGGGGCTCTGTTGAACATCCGGGGAAGGAGCCGCAAGCCCCAGATGGAACTGGCCAAGCAGTGGGGGATAGGGGGCTATCCTTCTCCGGCTGGGGGTTGTCGGCTTACCGATCCTAATTTCTCCCACAGGTTAAGGGAGGCCTTGAGTTTCGGGGAAGATAGCCTGCGGGATATGGAGCTGCTTAAGTTGGGGAGGCACTTTCGGCTCCCCTCCGGGGCAAAGGTGGTGGTAGGGAGGGACGAAGAGGAGAACGGCAAACTCTCCTCCTTGGCCTCTTCCGATGGTCACCTTTTGGAAGTAGTGGGCTTCCCCGGGCCGCTGACCTTTTTAAGCAAGGGGAAAGGAGAAGAAGATTTGAGAAGTGCCGCCTCCCTCTGTGTCCGCTATAGCGATGGGGAGGGGGCGGTAGAGGTGAGAACCAGGAGGAAGGGAAAGGAGATTGACCTCCTACGGGTTCCTCCTTTGGAGGAGGGGAAAATCCTCGAATACAGGTTAGGATAACCTGAGACTACTGGATGACCAATAATCCCGGATTATGCGTTAGGGAACCACAAGATTATCACAAGATATTCAAAATAAGGAGCTCACAAAAATTGAGTTTAAACCCCTCTTTCATCTAAAAGGTGAAAACCTATAGTTGGGTAGATTCTTGTAAAATCTGTGAAAATCCGTGTTCACCCCGTTAAATAATTTAGAAATAGACATCATCGCATCCCCAAGCTTGCTTTTATTTAACGGACTTCACCCCGTGAAATACGAAAGTATATTTAACGGGGTTCATCTGTGGTTTATGCATATTTTGGGATAATAACCATAATGGGGGGTAAGGGATGAAATCCAAACTTCCAGAGATCGGGAAGATATCGCCGGAGGTATTTGAAGAGCTCATTTATCCTCGGTTGGGGGCGGAGAGCAAAAAGATCCTTATTGGCCCCCAGAATGGGGTGGATGTGGGGATAGTGGAGATTGGGGGGAGGGCGGTAGCCTTAACTACAGATCCTGTTTTCATCGTCCCTGAATATGGTTGGGAGAGGGCAGCCTGGTTTGCCGTGCACATATTGGCTTCTGATCTGGTGACCAGCGGTCTTCCCCCCAAATACCTCTCCATAGACCTAAACCTCCCTATGGAAATAACCGAGTCCCAATTAGAAAGGATTTGGGAGACAATCCACGAGGAATGCCGAAAATTGGGCATCAGCATCGTCTGTGGGCACACGGCGAGGTATGAGAACTGCCACTATCCTATGGTAGGCGGCGCCACTTTGCTGGCTGAAGGGCCAATGGATCGGTGGGTTTCCCCCAAGTTAGCCTTGGCTGGCGATAGGTTGATCGTCACCAAGGGACCGGCTATTGAGGCCTCAGGGATATTTGCCACCATTTTCCCTGATCTTCTGGCCGATAAGTTCGGGGAGGACTTTTCTCAGCGAGCCCAGAAGCTCTTCTACCAGATGTCCGTGGTAAAGGATGCTCTCACCGCGGTGCAGGTAGGGGTGAGGGCCAAGGGGGTGACCGCTATGCATGATGCCACGGAGTGTGGGGTCTGGGGGGGGATATATGAGCTGGCGCAGGCAGCGGGCCTGGGGGTGAGGGTAGAGAAGGAGCTCATCCCGGTTGATGAAAAGGTGGAGAAAATATGTGATCTCTTTGGGATCGATCCTTATAAGTCCATATCTGAAGGGACCCTAATCATTAGCTGTAAGAAGGAGAAGGCAACTGAGGTAGTGAATGCCCTGGCCTCTCAGGGGATAACCTCCCAGGTGGTGGGGGAGTTAACGCCACCTGAGGAGGGGATGATCCTCAGCTCGGAGGGTAGGGAGAAACCCCTCGTCCATCCCCGGGTTGATCCCTTCTGGCAGGCATTCTATCAGGCCCTAAGAGGGAAGCCCAAAGGGGGATCAAGTGTATAGCCGCAAGGTGATAGGGGTGAAATGGTGAAATGGGGTCACATCTTTACTTTTGACTTTTCGATGCTTTCAGCCATAATATAAGTATCAACCAACCTCTCATTGCAAAAAATCAAGATTAAAGATACGACCCCTTTTCACCCGACCCCTTTTCACACTCTTCCAAGGCCAATTTTGCCCCTTTGACTGTCAAACTTGGGTTAATAGAGTTAGTTTTGCTTTCTGCCACCTTAGAAGCTTAGCATACTTCTCCCTTCTCATCACTTGGAATGTCAGCGCTAGAACGGATCTTCCACTTAAGGATGTGATATTTTTAACATCTAACTATTTGTTTTTAAAGATTTTGCGCTCTTTGACAAGTTTCTTTCTAGTGAACACCTTTACCCTTCTGCAGGGGATAGCTTCAGGCAA